>OFGG01002188.1_pt1 | contig 11024 bp, 14 predicted proteins | sample 1521701 | NCBI WGS metagenome assembly OFGG01 (sample SAMEA3504081, study PRJEB24116) | mouse gut metagenome | biome: mouse gut; feature: mouse-associated habitat; material: faeces | place: Denmark | collected 2011
CCACCCACGCCTGAAGCTGGCTTTTTGTAATCGTAGAGCCGGTGGGATTATTCGGAAAACACAGATAAATAATATCCGGTGTCTCCTTAGGAAGCTCTGGCGCAAAATCCGTCTCCTTCGTACACGGCATATAAATCACGCCGCTCCACGTCCCCAGCTTAGCATCGTATGTCCCGGTACGCCCCGCCATTACATTCGTGTCCACATACACCGGATACACCGGGTCGCAAACCGCAATCTTACTGTCCCGGGCAAAAATTTCCTGAATATTTCCCGAGTCGCATTTCGCCCCGTCGGAAATAAAAATCTCATCCGCGCCTATCTCACACCCTCTGTCCTGATAATCATTTTTTGCCATGGCATTTCGCAAAAAATCATACCCCAAATCCGGCGCGTAGCCGTGAAATGTCTCCGCGTGCGCCATTTCATCCACAGCGCCATGTAGCGCTTCGATAATCGCCGGAGCCAAGGGCTGCGTCACATCCCCGATTCCAAGCCGTATGATACTCTTATCCGGATTCGCTTCCTGATAAGCTGCCACCTTTCTTCCAATCGTTGAAAACAGATAACTTCCCGGTAATTTTAAATAATCTTCATTAATCTTAAACATACAACTCTCCTTCAAACACCGTGACCGCCGGTCCTGTCATATAAACTTTTCCCGTCTCTTCTTCCCATTCCACCAACAAATCTCCGCCCCTCAGCTTCACAGTGACCTTACGTTCTGCCAGCCCATTCAAGATGCTTGCCACTGCCGCAGCGCAGGCACCGGTCCCGCATGCAAGCGTCTCGCCGGATCCCCGCTCCCACACGCGCATCTCAATGGTTTCCCGGTCAATCACCCGGACAAACTCTGTATTGATGCGTTTCGGAAATCTCTCATGATTCTCGAACTTCGGGCCTATTTTCTCGATTTCCAGTCCCTCCACATCTTCCAGAAAGACCACCGCATGAGGATTTCCCATGGAAACGCCCGTAATCCGGTACTCCATCCCGTCAACCACAATCGGCTCGTTGATTACCTTACGGCAGTCCCCAATTTTGACGATATCCTCGGCATATCCGCCGCCAAGTACGCTGTCCTCATCCACGACACACTCTTCTGTCACTGCCTCACAGAGAATCGGAACCTCAGCAGCTTCAAGTTTTGGCCTTCCCATGTCCACCCGCACAAGGGAAACCATTCCATCCTCCACCGTCAGCTCAAGATACTTAATTCCCCCAAGGGTTTCCACGGAAATACTGGTCTTATCGGTCAGCCCATAATCGTAGACGTACTTTGCCACACACCGGATTCCGTTTCCGCACATCTCGCCTCTAGAGCCATCTGCATTATACATCTCCATCTCAAAATCAGCCGCATCAGACGGACGAATCAATATCAGCCCGTCCGAACCAATCCCGAAATGCCTGTCACTGACAAACTTTGCCATCTCCGACGGATTTTCGAGCTGCTCCTCCAGACAGTTCACATACACATAATCATTTCCCAATCCCTGCATTTTCGTAAATTTCATTTCCTATCTCCTTTTCTACACGCTTTTATCCGGCAAACCTTACTCCGACATCACGCTCAACACCATTTCTGCGGTCTCCGCCATATTCGTCCCGCTTTCCATGCTGCACTTCTGTAAATACCTGTGCGCCTCCTCCTCCGACATATGGTTTCTATCCATCAAAAGCCTCTTTGCCTTGGCAATTACTTCCCTCTGCTTCGGGCCGCGGTCCTTCCTCTCCATTTTCCGCTTCCTGCGCCTTCGCTCAATAGATTTGAGCAGCATCTCCATCGTATTGATAAGATCGTACACTTTAAGGGGCACAGGCAGACAGACCATCCCGTCCGCCTCCTCCCCTGTCCATTTCTCCGGTGAGGCAATCAGAAGCATCTCAAACTCTTCCGGCAAATATTCCCGCAGTTCCGTAAACATCATATCCTTCATCTTATATCCGCACACCACGACTCCTTCATCCACTGCATCGGCGTACTGTAAAGCCTTAGCGCCCGTCGTGCAGACTCCCGTGACATCTGTCCCATACCGCACCAATAGGTTACGGATGCTAATCGCATTCTCTCTACTGGGAAATACAACGATAACCCCAACCAAGCTCACCCCTCCTGACCATCTACATCCGATGCAGGTATCTGCCGATTTCCCAATCTGTGACCTGTGTACGGTAATCCGCATACTCCTTCTCTTTTGCCTGAATATATTTTCTCGCTAAATCCTCCCCCAACACGGCCTGGATATAGCCATCTTTGGCAAATTCCTCCGACGCTTCCCGCAGGCTTCCCGGAAGCGCCTCGATTCCTGCCTCCCGGCGCTGTTCCTCTGTCATCTCAAAAATGTTGCAGTCAACTCTTAGGCGGCACAATCTCATTCCTGATACCGTCAAGCCCCGCCGCCAGACATACCGCCAATGCAAGATAGGGATTCGCCGCCGGGTCCGGGCTTCTAAGTTCCACCCGCGCACCAAGCCCCCTCGCCGCCGGGACTCTAAGCAGCGGCGTGCGGTTTTTGGCCGACCATGCAATATAGACGGGAGCCTCATACCCCGGTATCAGCCTTTTATATGAATTCACAATAGCATGTTACTTCCTCAAGAGAAACCTATGGAACTAATAGTGAAACGATGAAATAGTACGCCTCCCGGCTCAGCCCCTTCTCATCCGCCCCGTCCGAAAACACATTCAGCCCGTCCCTGCTAAGGGACATATTGATATGCATCCCCGAGCCGCTGACCCCAAACTTAGGCTTGGGCATAAACGTAGCGTGAAGGCCGTGGCGCTTCGCAATCGTTTTCACCACCAGTTTAAACGTCATGATATTATCCGCCGTCTTTAGCGCCTCGTCGTACTGGAAATCAATCTCATGCTGCGCAGGAGCCACCTCGTGATGGGACGCCTCAATCACGAATCCCATGTCCTCCAGCGTCAGCACCATATCCCGGCGTGCATTCTCCCCCAGATCCAGCGGTCCCAAATCAAAATACGTAGCGCTCTCATGGGAAAGGGTGGTGGGCCTGCCGTCCTCATCCGTATGGAACAGGAAGAACTCGCATTCTGGCCCTACCTGGAAATCATATCCCATAGCCTTTGCCTCCGACAGCACCTTTTTCAGGATATACCGCGGGTCACTCTCAAAGACCGTCCCGTCTGGCTTATATACATCGCAGATCAGCCGCGCAACCTTCCCCTGCTGCGGCCGCCACGGGAATATGGCAAATGTATCCGTATCCGGGTACAAATACATATCCGACTCCTCGGCTCTGGCAAACCCTTCAATGGAAGAGCCGTCAAACATGACCTGATTATCCAGAGCCTTCTCTAACTGGCTGGTAGTGACGGCAACATTCTTCATTGTCCCGAAGATATCCGTGAACTGCAAGCGGATAAACTCAACATCCTCTTCCTTTGCCATTTTCAAAATATCCCGCTTTGTAAAATGATTCATCCTATTCTTCCTCCTAAATCGGCATATATCGAGTAGGGAAAAGCCTATCCCCTACTCACCGCGCGCCCCGTGCGCCGCCTTAGCGACATATTTCCTCTGCACAGGGCTGTGCATAAAAATGGGCGTTCTCATGCCTTGATGAAAACGCCCTTGTCTCTTCTTTGTTCATTATAAAATAAAGACAGGCACTTTGTCAACGTGACAAAATGCCCAAGTTTCATAGATATCTGCCTATGATCACTGTTCACACCTACGGTAGAAAACCTTACGCATCTTCCTCCGTCCAGCATCCGTCCTCAGACTGGACATAAGAATTCCCGTTATTATTGCCGCAGTTGATGCCTCTCTTAATCGGAGCAAGGAAGAATCCCTTGATTACCCCAAAAAGGATGCAGCACAGAATCACCAGCGCCTTCTCCGCAGGCGTCCAGTCCCTTGCAAAAAAATCCTTAATACCTTCCCATATGTCTCTCATCATCAAATCCTCCTGTCTGTTTTATTCTGCATACAGTTCCTGACACCTATTATATGTCATTTTCCGTCAAAATGGAAGCCATGCGTTGAAAAAACGCTTCATGTTTGCTAAAATAAGTTACGGTTTTGATTATTTACGAATGAGGTGATTGAATTATGGGACTTGCAATCCCAATCGAGACAAGCGCGCGCCACATCCACCTGTGCCGCGAAGATTTTGATATTCTGTTCGGAGAGGGGAAAGAACTGACCTTCAAGGCTTCTTTAAGCCAGCCGGGACAATACGTCTGCGAGGAACGCCTTGCCGTGAGAGGACCTAAGTCTTCCTTTGAAAATGTTGCTGTCTTAGGGCCTTTCCGAAAAGAGACTCAGGTAGAGATATCCATGACAGACTCAAGGAAGCTGGGAATCCCCGGCGTTATCCGCCAGTCCGGGGACACGGCGGATACCCCCGGCTGTATCTTAGAAGGCCCTAACGGAAGCATCGAACTAAGCCACGGCGTTATCGTCGCCAAGCGCCATATCCACATGACTCCGGTCCAGGCAATCCAGTTGAACGTCAAAGACAATGACGAGGTGTTCGTGATTATGGAGAGTTATGAACGCTCCCTGATTTTTGCCGACGTGGTCGTCCGTGTCCATCCGGATTTCGCCTTGGCAATGCATGTCGATACCGATGAGGCGAATGCATTTGCCAATGAAAATAATCCCACAGGCGCGCTCCTCAAGCTGTTCGGAGGACGAACCTACAATCTGCAAAAATGGGCAGAAGAACTGCAGAGCGGGATTCATCGGTTTTAACCCAAAAGAGCCGCAGATTACGGCTCTTTTGCGGTCAAGGTCTTTGCGCCGACCCCTTTTAACATCCCTAATTTCCCCGACAAAGAGCTGGTGGCATCCCCAGGCGCATCCAAGACTACGCTGATGATGGATATTCCACGCTCTCTGTAGGGAATTCCCATGCGCCCGATGACATACTGTCGGTATTCGTGGAGCAGCCCGTTTACCTCCCCTGCCGCTTCTTCGTCTTTGACCATGATACTGATGACTGATACCCTGCTTTCCATTTCCTTTATCCTTTCTTGCCTAATGCTTTTTCTATCGTCTCTGCTTCTTCTTTAACTGACGCCCCGCTGCGTCCAGATAATACCCTTTCTTATAAATCAATTCCGACACCGGAACCATCTCATATCCTTTCTTTTCAAGCTCTGTCAGCAGTCCGTCCAGCGCGTCCGCCGTATACTTCGCTCCGTTGTGCAGAAGGATAATCGCCCCGTTCTTTAGATCCTTGCATCCCAAGACGGTCTCGATGATATTTTCTACACCATACTCCTTCCAGTCCAGGCTATTGACCGACCACTGGATCGGATAATACCCGCACGCCTGTATGCCGCGGATTACGTCGTCGTCATAATTGTCATATGGTACGCGGAACAGCCGCATCTCCACCTCAGCCAGTTCCAGAACCTTCTCATGGACAGACAACACCTCCTGCTTTACCTCTTCCTTCCCAAGCCCGATCATGCTCCTATGGGTCTCACTGTGGTTGGCAAGGTCATGCCCCGCCTCTTTGATTGCCCGGACATCCTCCGGATATTTTCCCACCCAGCCGCCCGTCATGAAAAAGGTCGCCCGCACATGATGCTTCTCTAAAATCTCCAGAATTCTTGCGGTATCCTCGTTGCCCCAGGCAGCGTCAAAGGTCAGCGCCACCTTCTTTTCCTTCATTTCCACGGAACAGATGGGCATCTCTTTTCCGTTGACATTGCCGGAAACCGTGGAGTAGCTGGAAATATATTGAAATGAACCAACAAGGCCAGCAACCAGGGCCAGCAGGAAAATCCCGCGATTTCTCCACTTTTTCCTTTTTTCTACATTCATAGACACAACTCCGGATATACGTCTTTACAGACAGTATATGCCGGGGCGGGGGAAGAAATACTTTTCATCCGGACCGGGTGCTGCCGTACGGCGCTATCAAAATTATACTACATTATCCCTATTCTCTCCACAGATATTTGTGGTATACTAATATTATTACCAATACAAAATAAAGGAGCCGGGGATTCGTTTCCCTTTCATGACAAATACCTATGAAAAACTTCCTTCGCAACATCTCGTACACACTTATCATGCTTGCCCTGGCAACCGGGCTTGCTTTCCTATTCTTTCATTTTGGCCAGGATAATACCGCCAATATTGCATTTGTCTACATCCTCGCCCTCATCCTGATTGCCAGATGGACCACCGGATACCTGTACGGCATCCTCTCTTCCCTGTTCTGCGTAGTCTTTATCAACGGATGCTTCACCTATCCGTTCTTCGAGATTAACTTTACCATGAGCGGATACCCGGTTACATTCGTCTGCATGCTGATCATCACCATCACCACCAGCGCCATGACCACGAAGCTCACCCGGCAGGATGAAATGATTGCCGAGCGGGAACGGAAACTGAACGAAGCAGAAAAAGAGCGGATCCGGGCAAACCTCCTGCGGGCCATCTCCCATGACCTGCGTACCCCGCTGACAAGCATTATCGGCTCTTCCGCATCTTACATTGAAAACCACGACGAACTGGATTCCTCCGAAAAGCTAGAGCTGATTACCACCATCCACGACGACGCAAACTGGCTTCTGAACATGGTAGAAAACCTTCTGTCCGTCACACGTATCCAAAACGACGGGCACAAGGTCACTAAAGAGCCGGAGCTGGTGGAAGAAGTGGTTTCCGAAGCAATCGACAGGCTAGAAAAACGGCTGCCAGGCGCCGCCATCAACGTATCGGCGCCCGACGAAATGCTGATGATTCCCATGGACTTCCTTCTCATCGAGCAAGTCCTGATTAACCTTCTGGAAAATGCCTTAGTTCATTCTGAAAGCACCCAGCCGGCGGAACTAATCATTACAAACGACGGGCCTACCGTAACATTTCACGTTATCGACCATGGAAAAGGGATTAAAACCTCCGCGCTGCCAGACATTTTCAGCGGTAAATACGACAGTTCCCTTGCCTCGGATACCAAGCGGGGCATGGGCATTGGCTTATCCATCTGCCGCACCATCGTACAGGCACACGGCGGGACGATTACGGCCCACAATCATGAAAACGGCGCTGAATTTGCATTTTCCCTTCCAATCATGTAAAGTAAGGACAAAGGAGAACAATTTATGGCAACTCCAAACTATACCGTATTAATCATCGAAGACGAAAAAAACATCTCTGACTTCATGTCAAAAGCATTAAAATCCAACGGCTACCGGGTCATCACTGCCGTTTCCGGAAAAGCGGGGCTGTCCCTCATCAGCTCCCAATGTCCGGATATCATACTTCTTGACTTAGGGCTTCCTGACATCGAAGGAAATGACGTGATTACTTCCGTGCGCAAATGGACGAGCTGCCCAATCATCGTGGTCTCTGCCCGGACAGGCGAACGGGACAAAGTTTCCGCCCTGGACCTGGGCGCAGACGATTACATCACCAAGCCCTTCGGCACGCCCGAGATGCTGGCAAGAATCCGTGCCTCCCTGCGCCACAGCAACCGGATGGACTCCAATTCCGCCCTGTACATCCGCCCCTACCGCTGCCGGGGGCTTCTGCTGGATTTCGATAAACGGATGCTTACCGTGGACGGCAAAGAGATTCACCTGACACAGATTGAGTACAAAATCGTCGCCTTTCTTGCCCGAAATTCAGGCAAAGTCATGACGTACTCCGCAATCATGTCAAATGTATGGGGACCATTTACCGGAGATAACAATCGGATCCTGCGGGTCAATATGGCGAACATACGCCGTAAAATTGAACAGAACCCTTCAAAGCCTCAATTTCTGTTCACGGAAGTGGGCGTCGGATACCGGATGCGGGAGGATGAAAATGAGTTATGCTAATTTTTTGTTAAAAGTTTATCTATACACTGTATCATCAGCCCGTTATCTGTTAGAATATACAGGAAGGTGGCATATCGTATAAGCCTCATTCATTATTCTCTCAAAAGAGGATGCGTCTCTCCCAAGGCGCATCCTCTTTTTAACAAATTAATCGTTGGCATTCAGCCACTCCTTCATCAATTCCACATACCTGTCCGTATCTTCCACGAAACACATATGTCTGCAGGTGCGGAACAGCTCCCATCTGGAATTGGGTATCCTGTCATACATATATTTTGCAATATAAGGCGTACACAGATCATTGCCCCCGTTAATCACCAGCGTCGGCTCTTTAATATCCTTTAACTGCTCCGTCACATCATAATCCTTCAATGTCCCCAGCGGCGTATACTCATTGGGCCCCCAGCCAACAACATAGGACTCGCCGCCCTTTTTCACAGGACGCCTCAGGCATTCCGGCGACTCTCCCGTAACCGCCCCTGCAGCATGGCGAAGCATGTACTCAGTCTCTGCCGCAACATAAGCCGGGTCACTGTAATCGTTGGAAGAGGTCGCTTTCTCAATCGCATCCTGCATCTCCTGAGGCAACTCCTTAATCATTCTATGCTGCTCAATCCCCCACATCCAGGACGCGGGAAGCGTACTGGACAGAATCAGGCTCTTTAACCCTTCCGGTTTCCGGTTGCAGACATAGTCCAAAAGCTGCATTCCGCCCCAAGACTGCCCCAGAAGATGAATCTCGTCAAGCCCAAGATGCTCCCTCAGCGCAACCAGCTCGTCAATCCAAGTCTTCGCATTCCACAGGTCAGGCCGGTTCTCAACATAGGATTCCCCGCAGCCAATCTGGTCATACATGATGAGTTCGCGCCCGTCTTCCTCTGCAAGACGGTCAAGCACCTCAAAATAATTGTGTGTTGACCCCGGCCCGCCGTGCAGCAGCACCAGCGGTTTCTTATTGCCTGTCGTCTTCCCCACAATACGATAATATGTCTTATACTCCAGATAAGGCATATATCCTTCTCTAATCTCCATAATCCTAAAGCCTCCTTTTGACTTTATGTATTTTCCTCCATTATAAAGAATATTTAGACAATTATCAATATATGAAATTCTGCAATTTATGCTTGACACAAGTACGAAATCAGACTATACTATCAACTATGCCACATCGAGTACGAAATCAGACTGGCAAACCGCAGAAAGCAGTACCACTATGCATAGGCAAACCATTCACAGAAAAGTTTGCGGCACCCTAAAAAGGATGCCGCTTTATTTATAATATTTTCGATAAGAAATCTTGAAGCCTCGGCTCCTTAGGGTTTCCGAAGAACTCCTCCGGGCATCCTTCCTCCTTAATCTGCCCTTCGTCCATGAATACCACCCGGTTCGCCACTTCCCTTGCAAACCCCATCTCATGAGTGACCACCACCATGGTCATCCCGTCGCCGGCAAGCTGTTTCATCAGCTCTAACACCTCGCCTACCATCTCCGGGTCCAACGCGGACGTCGGCTCGTCAAACAGAATCACATCCGGGTCCATGGCGAGGGAACGCACAATGGCAATCCTCTGCTTCTGCCCGCCGGACAGTGTAGACGGATAGACGTCTGCCTTATCCTCCAGGCCAATCCTCTGTAACAGCGCCATGGCCTTCTCCCTTACTTCACGCTTAATCTGCTCACTGTTCTGGGTGACAGGAAGCAGCTCCTTCTTACTGCTGCCCCGGAACAGATTGCCAAAACGAGTCAGGCTATTCTTCCGTTTCACCTTTTTCAAATCCTGGCACCGTAAATATACCGGAGCCATCATAATATTCTGCAGCACAGTCTTATTGTTAAACAGGTTAAAATGCTGGAACACCATGCCCATATGCCTGCGGTGTACATTGATATCCACGCTCATATCCGCAATATCCACACCATTGAACACAATACTGCCTCCGGTCGGGTCCTCCATACAGTTCAGACAACGCAAAAACGTACTCTTTCCAGACCCGGAAGGCCCGATTACCGCCACAATATCACCCTTATTGATGGTAATGTCGATTCCCTTGAGAACCTCCATATCCCCAAAGCTCTTCCTGAGATTAATTACGTCTATCACTCTTCTTCAAGCTCCTTTCCATCAATTTCACAAGCAGCGAAATAAACAGCACCAGCACGATATAAATCAGCGCCATCACCAGATAAGGAACCATGAACTCATAACTGTTGCTTCCAATATAGTTAAACGCCACGTACAAATCCGCCGCCCCCACAAAACTAACGACCGACGTCTCCTTAATCAGGGAAATGAACTCATTTCCCAATGTAGGGAGAATATTCTTGACCGCCTGCGGAATAACGATTTTCGTCATACTCACGCCGAAGCTCAGTCCAACGGCCCGGCCCGCCTCCATCTGTCCCGGGTCAACCGACTGAATCCCGCTGCGCATGATTTCGGATATGTACGCGCCGCTGTTCAGCCCGAACACCAACATAGCGACCTGGACGCCCGTAATCTTCCATCCGATAATCGGAAGAAGCACATAGTAGAACACAAGCAGCTGGACAACAATGGGCGTCCCGCGGAACAGCGCTACATAGAAGCTGCAGATTCCATTCAAAATCCTTGGAAGCACTTTATACTTAGGCAAGACCCGCACAGTTGCAATCACCGTCCCAATCAGGATACCGATGAGCAGGCCTGCCACGGCAATCAGCAACGTATTCTGTAACCCTTCGAGAACCTTGACATAGCCGCCTTCTTCCAGAAAAATCTCTAAAAACTTATTTACTTTCTGATCAAAATTCCCCATAATTTACGATATCCTACTGCATCTCATTGATTGCTTCCGTAATCGCCGCCGCAGGCGCAGCATCAATAATCACATACTTAATATTCCCATTCAGCATATCCTGCACGGCAAGAGAACCACTCTTATAAGTCACGCATTTTGCCGGAAGACCGTCAAATCCCCAGTCCTCGTCGCCTTCCACGTAATACTGGCCGGTAGTTCCCGCCTGTACGCCGATGGAATCCCCGCCGCCAAGCTTTCCAAGAAGCTCCGCCACGGCATCTGCATCCTTGCAGTCATCAAACGCCGTATCACTGTCCGGTACAATCAATCTCTGGGATGCAGAATAGTAAGCATCCGTGAACGTCACATACTCTTCCCGCTCTTCGTTAATCGTCAGTCCCGCCATAGCAATATCACATTTCTGCTGGCTG
>OFGG01002189.1_pt1 | contig 11023 bp, 10 predicted proteins | sample 1521701 | NCBI WGS metagenome assembly OFGG01 (sample SAMEA3504081, study PRJEB24116) | mouse gut metagenome | biome: mouse gut; feature: mouse-associated habitat; material: faeces | place: Denmark | collected 2011
TACGGGAGATGAAGCAGATGGGCACGCAGTCGGTCTACGAAGCCTATGACATGGACAAACTGTTAAAGACTGCCTGCAGGGGCGATTACAATGAGAAGTGTGTGCATTGTGAAAACTACCGCAGGGACCAGAAGCGGCAGGATATTTTCTGCGAAAAGAAATGCGTGAAGCGCCGGAATATCCAGCGGGGATGTCTCAGGCTCGCACAGATCTGCCGTGAACCGGGGCTGTCTGTAAAGACGCTTACCTGGGACATGGATAAAGACGGCGACTGGGCGGAGCATGTAAAGGGCGTGGATGACTACCTGTATGATCTGGAGCAGAAAAAAGCAATCGTTAATTTGTGCAGAGGATGGTATAATATATAAAAAGCATAAGGTGGCCTATGGATCATGGAAAGGAGAATGGTATGTCAACATTGGAGAAAACGATAAATCTGTTGAACGCCCTGCCGGAAAACCAGATAGAAATGATATACAGCTTTGTGCAGTTCCTCAGCTCACAGCAGGCGAAGGAAATGCCCGGAAGTGAAAAACCACTGGATGATATTCTGGGGAATATCGTAGGTGTGATACCGGATACAGGGAAAACACTGGAGGAATACAGAGAGGAAAGGATGAGGGAACGGTATGAAGCTGTTAATTGATACCAATGTACTTCTGGATATGGTCCTCAAAAGAAATGGGTATGATATTTCCGTGGAACTATTCAGAAAGATCAGGGAAAAGGAAATCCCTGCATGTATAACGGCATCTTCTGTAACGGATCTGTTTTATATCATCCGTAAGGAAACACATGACACAGAACGGACATATGTTATCATGGAAAACATCTTCTGCCTGGTAACAGTTCTTTCCGTAACGGAGAACGATATCCGGGATGCGTTTGGACAGAAATGGAAAGACTTTGAGGACTGTGTGCAGTATATGACAGGGCGGAATAACCGGATGGATTACCTTATCACTGCAAACCGGAAAGATTACAAAGATGATTCCCTGCCTGTCCTGACTCCGGCTGAATGGCTGGGACTGGACAGATAGTATGCGGGGTGATCCATCATAAAGCAAAATTTATTTCAGGGCGGACTTCCATACGGGTTCCGTCCTTTTTTATGCACATAATATGTAAAATCCCACGATTTTTACATAAGACTGTTGGCTTTTATTTAATTATGAATCGGTTTCCTTTTGTTCAGGCAGTGTATCGGTTGATATGTTAAAATATTTAGCGAGGATGGCAACTTCGTAGTCGGGTACGAACCGGTTGCCCTGCTCAATGCGCAGGATCGTCAGGTCGCTGCACTCCATGCCAGGAAGCTGGAGCTGGCCTGCAAGTGCGGCCTGGGATAGGCCCTTAGACCGCCGGAGCTGTCTGATTTTAGGACCCACAATATTTTTGGAGGTCCCGTTCTAATAAATTTTCATAAAAGCATTCCCTTCTAAAGATGAAGTGTATAGAATTGATTTTATCGAAACGGGATTTCGCGCAGCGGTTCCGATAATATATCCTAAAGATGAAGTATAGGAAAATAACAAATAAAATCCGAGGTCTGATGATATGAAAATAAAACTGATGGGAAAGGAGAAACATGGCATGAATGACGTATGGATAAAAATGGCTGGTTTTTTGAGCAGGTTAAATGGAGAGAACGCAGGAAGGGAAGGCTATGTGCGTACCCCTGAATATGAGAAAGCGCTGGAAGCGTGGAAAGAGAAAGAACTGGAGTGGAAGGACTTTCTGGAAACCCTTTCCGCAGGGCAGAGGAAGAAGGCAGAGGAAATACTGGAATGTCAGGATGATTTTGCCTCTGCGCAGGAGTTGAGGGCGTACATTCAGGGTTATGTGGACTGTATGCAGGTGTTACATCATGTGGGGGTATTAAAAAATCAGATAATTTAATGTGAGGAAGATAAAAAGTGAGATAGTTTAACTTGTGGTGGTATGGTAGCCGGGTTGATGACACAGGTAAGAAATGATATTAAATACACAGCCAGACAGTTTGAATCATTGCCTGGTTGTGGACATACCCTCCTGCATCATCATCAAAAATTTTTCGGCAGCTTTGGAAAAGACCTGATATTTTTTCCAGATCATATACATTTCGATTTCGATTGTGGGTGCCAGAGGGCGGAAACAAAGCCTGCTGTCACCGGAAGTATTGATAATCCTGTCAAAGCAGATGGCATATCCCAGTCCTTCTTCCACAAGCAGGGAAGCGTTGAACAACAGATTATAAGTCATAATGATATCCAGTTCCGAGAGGCTGCGTTTCATCCACCGGGAGATTCTCCCTCCCTCTGTTTCCTGCTGTGATATCAGCAATGGCTGATTCCACAGGTCTTCCGGAGAGACGGATTCTTTTTCTGCCAGGGGGGAGTCTTTTCGCATCAGGACACCCCAGATATCCTTTGACGGGAGTTTTAGTGCCTCATATTTGTTCGTATCCGGCGTTCCGAATATGATTCCAAAATCAATCAGTCCTTTATCCAGCTGTTCTTTGACAAAGACAGCATTGCCGCTGGAAATATGATAATGGATTCCCGGATAAAGTTTTTTTAAGTTTCCGGCGGCTTTTGCCAGCAGGCGCATTCCATCGGTTTCTCCGGCGCCGATGTAGACATCACCGATCACCACATGGTCGGAGCAGGTAATCTCATGCTCTGTTTTCTTTACCAGATCCAGAATTTCCTCTGCCCTTTTCCTGAGAATCATTCCTTCTTCCGTCAGCGTAACCTTGCGGGAACCTTTTGTGCCGCGAATCAGCAGCTTTTTCCCCAGTTCCTCTTCCATGTTTTTAATCTGTGTGGAAAGAGTAGGCTGTGAGAGATGAAGGGATTCGGCAGCCCGTATAATGCTTTGTTCTCTTGCAATGGCAAGAAAGTATTGAAGTACCCGTATTTCCATATTTAACCCCATTTCTGCGCGGCTTTTTGCGCATGTCAGGTTTGTGTCTGTTTTTGGTATCTGTTATGTTTGAAGATGCCATATACTTTTCAAGGCTTATGTACGATTCTGTAAAAATCCTAGCACAAATATCAATAGGTTTCAACTATAAAAACAAATTATATATAAATATTTACTATATATGGATTTACAGTGAAGTCAGTAACCCGACAGAAAGCTGTGCAGTTACTGACTTTGCGGCAGCCGCCAATATAGGAAAGAGAAGCGTTGCATCTCTGCAGGCATGCGTGTCCGGGTCTTCGTTTCAATCTGCGCCAGACGTGTGCCACCGGCACACAGCGCCATTGTCTGCAAAAATTACCAAATACATCAGAGGGGGGTGCAGGAATGATAGCTAAAAGAGGAAAGGTTGAAAATTGAAAATTTTCAATCCAAGGTTTGTGTCTGCGCTGCATCCACAAACTACAGGGAAGATAAGCTCTCTTTGAGGGACCGCTCCCTGGTGACAGTGGTTTCCCTTATGGCACAGGGGCTATATCCGGCTTCCATTTCTGCCGATCAGGTTGGGATTTTTAATGTGACCTTTGAACCCGGCTGCCGCAACAACTGGCATATCCATCATGCAAAGAGTGGGGGAGGACAGATTCTGATTTGTATCAGTGGCCGGGGGTATTATCAGGAGTGGGGGAAAAAGGCGCAGGAGTTATTCCCCAGTGATGTAGTAAATATTCCGGCAGGCGTAAAACACTGGCATGGGGCGACGCCTTACAGCTGGTTTTCTCATTTAGCTGTTGAGGTTCCGGCAGAAGAAGGTTCCAATGAATGGCTGGAACCGGTGGATGAGGATGCTTACATGCGTGCATTGTGCTGAGAATGAAAGTATGTAAAATTGGTTGTTTCAGAACAGAAAATACTCTAAATTGCTGAAAATACCAGTCTGGTGTGAGTGACAGATAGAATTCTGCTGTTCATGTCAAACTGGTATTTTTGCGTGAATGGATGTTTTTTGAACAGGTGATAAATACATAAAAACATATAGATAATTCCTATTTAAATACATAAAGTATAAGTATTTGCTATTTATGTACCATCTTGTTACGATATATTCAGGATTGTAAAACGAAAAGGAATTGAGAAATCTGCAGGAATTCATTTAGAAATTGTTTATTTTTCTGTTAGCTGGATGTTATCTGAGACAGGTAAAGTATAGTCACAGACACAAAAGAGGGAGGACAGAAAATGAAAAAAAGATTCTATATATGTCTGCTCCTTGCGCTGGGAGTATCGGGCCTGATGTCAGGATGTGGAAAAGATTTTGGTGAGCGGACAGAGATAAACAGCCATGACGAGGAAAACAGGGCAGAGGAAGAAGCAGTCAGAGAAGAGACGGTAAACGGAAAAGAAAGCAGAGACCAAAATGCAATCCGGATTACACCAGCATCTGAGGTCAGGGAACTGGAAACCGGGCTGTCAATTGTCCGATATGAAGGGGAATATGGATTTGACGCATTTTTAGAGCAGGGAGGAGCCGGTTCGGATGCGGATGTTGCAGCATATATCACTTCTCTGCTGGATCAGGAAATCCGTATGGAAGGAAGCCCTTTCGGATGCAGTACCCTGTCGGTAAAAAGCCAGACAGGAGGATACCTGTTCGGAAGAAATTTTGACTGGAACACCTGTAATGGATGGATTGTCAGCGCCAGACCGGAAAACGGGTATGCTTCCGTTTCGACGGTAAACATGGATTTTATCCGGGCAGGGGGAGCAGGACTTTCACAGTTACCGGATTCGGCGCAGGCTTTTGTCTCCCTGTATGCACCGTTGGATGGCATGAATGAAAAAGGGCTGGCAGTTTCCGTGAACATGATTCAGGACTCACCAGGCATCAGCCAGGACAGTGGAAAGCCTGCTCTCACCACTACAACAGCAGTCCGGCTATTGCTTGATCGGGCGGCAGATGTGGAAGAAGCGCTGGAACTCTTGCAGCAATATGATTTTCACAGTTCTATGGAAATGATGGTGCATCTGGCTATAGCAGATGCAGACGGCAGGAGCGTGGCAGTGGAATATGTGAATCATGAAATGGTTGTGATCGAGACGCCAGTTGTCACGAACTTTTATCTGGCTTCGGGAGAAAAGCAGGGAATCGGTACCGCCCAGTCCCATACCCGGTATGAAATCCTTACCGGGACATTGGAAGAGCAGGGGGAGATGACTGAAACCGGGGTGCGGGATGCACTGGACAGTGTGAGCAAAGATAATTTTAGTGACTCCCAATCTACAGAATGGAGCATTGTGATGAATCAGGAGACAAAGGAGCTGATTTATTACCATAGAGAAAATTACGGAAGGGCATATGTTGTTCCGGTGGAATAGATGAAGTCGCAAAGAGACTTTAGCCTTTCGTGCCATCGCACAGCGATTTTAATAGGAGGAAGATAATGAATTACTTAAAAACTTTAACGGATTTATACAGATTAAAAAAGAATGCTAAGTTAAGCGCGAAAAAGATGAAATCCCTGCAGGATGGAAAACTGCGTAAACTTCTCAGATTCGCATGGGAACATTCCGCTTACTACCGGTCAGCTTTTGAGGATGCCGGAATTACAGAAGAACAGTTAGGCACACTGCCCCTTTCCTGCTTTCCGACCATTGACAAGCAAAAGTTTTTGGAACATTTTGATGAACTGGTCACAGTGCCTGATCTAAAGCAGGAAGGCCTGCGCAAATTCGATGCAGGGGAAGCTGTAGACCGAAAGCCCTATCAGGGAAAATACCATGTCGTTCATTCCTCTGGCAGCACCGGGAAGCCTGGATATTTTGTATATGATGAAGATGCCTGGAACCAGATGCTGTCCGGTATTATCCGGGCGGCTCTATGGGGGATGTCCATGCCCCGGATTCTGGCACTGTTGATAAAACGCCCCAGGATTGTGTATATTGCAGCCACGGATGGGAGATACGGCGGGGCTATGGCAGTAGGAGACGGCATTGATGGAGTAGGCGCCAGCCAGCTTTATCTGGACATCAAGACACCGGTTACGGAATGGATCAGGCAGCTGAAAGAATTCCGGCCCAATTTTGTCATTGGTTATCCATCGGCGGTTAAGATTCTTGCACAGTTGATGGAGGACGGAGAAGTCAGCCTGGATGTGGAACGGGTGGTTTCCTGCGGCGAGCCGTTGGGGGCAGGTTTACGGAGCTGGCTGGAAAGGATATTTGGGACGCAGGTTGTCAATTTCTACGGCGCCAGTGAGTCCCTGGCTCTGGGAGTGGAAACCGATCCGAAAGATGGGATGCTTCTGTTTGACGATATGAATGTCATTGAGGTGGAAAACGGAGTGATGTATGTTACCTGTCTATATAATTATGCACAGCCACTCATTCGCTACCGTCTTTCCGACCGTCTGACTTTGCAGGTGCCGGAAGAAGGGGAGCAGCCATTTACCAAAGCGGCAGGGCTTCTGGGAAGGAATGAAGATGTCCTTTGGTTTGAAGATGGAAGGGGAAACCGGGAGTTCCTTCATCCACTGGCCATTGAAGGGTTCTGTATCGAAGGGCTGAAAGATTATCAGTTCCGTCAGACCACGAAAGATACCTTTGAAATGTACGCAGAGACAGAACATGGCGCATCCAGGGATCGGATCAGGCAGGAAATGCTGCGGCAGATGGGAGAAATTCTTTCGGAGAAAAAACTGGACTATGTGCAGTTCTATGTGAATTTTATCAATGAAATCCTGCCCGATGTCCGGACGGGGAAGAAATCTTTGATCTTCGCGAGCAATGAGCCGGGTTCCGTGCCGAAAGCCAACTCTGGCTGGCTTGAGAATATTGGCGAATGCCGCGAAAGCCGGCAGCCGACAGGGTTGCTGGCGTAAAGGGAAAGGCGGCATAACAAATGGCAGATACCATATTACAGGGAGAAAAGATTACAAGAGTTTTTCATCAGGGAAAGGCAGAAGCAAAAATCCTTGACGGAATTGACATCAAAATATATGAAAAAGACTTTACGGTTATCATGGGACCATCGGGAGCCGGGAAGTCCACCCTTTTGTACAGTTTAAGTGGCATGGACCAGATAAACGGGGGGCATGTGCTTTATCGGGGCAGGGAAATCAGCAGCCTTTCGGAAAAACAGATGGCAAGGCTCCGGGCAGAGGAATTCGGGTTTGTATTCCAGCAGACTCATCTGGTCAGCAACCTGACACTTTTGGAAAATGTGCTGGTGGCAGGGTATGTGGGCAGGAAGGACAGCGCAGAAAAGGTAAGGGAAAGGGCAAAGAACCTTCTGCAGCAGATGGATGTGGAGGAAGCAAAAGACAGGCTTCCTGCCCAGGTATCCGGGGGCGAAGCGCAGAGGGCGGCTATCGCCAGAGCCATGATCGGAAGACCGGGGCTTCTGTTTGCCGATGAGCCTACAGGCGCTTTAAACCAGGAAAATACCCGTGAGGTTTTAGGGCTTCTGACCGATCTGAACAGGGAGGGCCAGAGCATCCTGATGGTGACACATGACCTGCGGGCTGCATCCAGAGGGAACCGGATTCTATATCTGGAGGACGGAAAAGTCTGCGATGAACTCTCTTTAGAGCCTTACAATGAAATGGAAGAAAAGCAGCGGGAAAGGGAGGTCAGCCAGTGGCTTTCCGGGCTTCGCTGGTAAAAGCGAAAAGAAGTTCTAGCCCTGCAAAGTGCGCAGGATAAGAACTTCTAAATTTCGCCTGAAAGAACGCAAAAGAGCATGCGTTCTTTCAGGCTGAGGAAGACAGAGAGGAGAGAAGATTGAAAATTGAAAATTTTCAATCCCAGGTTTGTGTCTGCGCGGTATCCACAAACCTGACATGCGCAAAAGGCCGCGCAGAAATGGGGTTAAAAATGTTGGAAAACCGAATGATAATCCGGGCAGGAGTGAAAAAAAATAAGGGAAGTTTTCTGGGGATCGGAATCCTTCTGCTTCTGGCAGCGCTTTCTCTGACAGCCGTGCTGATGACTGTCCTGGCAGGAAACAGCTATATACGGGATGAGATGGAGAGGGCGGGCTTTGGAGACCTTACCGCATGGGCATCGGATGTACCGGATATAGAGTTTTTGATGGAAAGCATCCGGGAACAGGAAGGTGTAGAGTCGGCGGAGGCTCAAAGGCTGATTTTTTCCGAATATGAGGCAAACGGTGTGGAATCTGACAGCCAGGGGCAGATGATTCCCTGGACGCTTTCAGGCAGCAGGCACCGCTTTTTTCAAAATAACCTTTCCGGCTACCGGGAGGCTCCGGAAGAAATCGGGGGACAGGAAGTGTATGTTTCCCCTTCCATGAAATCCATGATGGATCTGAAACCTGGCGACACGGTTACCTTTCCCATAGCCAGAGGTGGAAGAACGATCAGCCTGACGGTGGCAGGGTATTATGAAGACCCCTTTATGGGCAGTTCCATGATCGGGATGAAAGGGTTTCTGATATCGGAGAAGACTTATGAAGAAACAGGTTCCGTCATAGAAGAAGCGGGAATGGATGCCCTGGCCAGAGACGGGGTTATGATCCATATACAGGCGGAGGATGGTATTACGGTTTCGGAAGTAAACAGAATCCTGGTGGAGAACACGCCTCTTTCCATGTATACGGAATTTATCCACAGTGCGGATACGATGGCTGGTTTTATGGGGATTCTCCAGAATGCTTTTTCTGCAATATTAGCGGCTTTTGCGCTGGTGCTGTTTGGAGTGGCTATGGCAGTGACGGGGCACAGTATTTCCGGGCTGGTGGAGCAGGAATGGAAAAATCTCGGTATTCTGAAAACCATGGGTTATACCGGAGGGCGGCTGACGGGGCTGTTGACAATACAGTATGGGGCTGCTATGGGAGGCGGCGTTATTCTGGGAATGCTTCTGGCGGTTCCGGCAGCAGGGCTGATCAGCCGGATGACGGTCACAACTACGGGTATCCTGATTCCAGTCCATTTTCCGGTTCTGCCCTGTATGGGGGTATTTTCCATTTTCCTGCTGGTTCCGGTGAGTTTTTGTATCCTGCGCCTTCGGAATATCAGGAGGATTGCGCCTATGGCTACTATCCGTGGGGAATCGGATACCGTATCTGCGTCAGAAACGAAGTTTTTCCGTAACGGGATACGCTCAGGCGGGCTTTCTTTTCATCTGGCGCTGCGGCAGGTCCTGACGGGCAGGAGGCGTTATGCAGGCGCCTGTCTGGTTGCGGTATTTCTGGTATTCTTTGCTTCCCTGGCAGGCCGGATGAATGGCTGGCTGGGAGAGGATGGGAAAGGAATGATGGATGCCTTTAACCCGGCAGACCTTGACCTGGGTGTGCAGGTTTTAGGGGAGCCTGGGGCTGAAGAAATGGAGCAGATGGTGCTTTCCTATACGGATATTACAGACAGCTATCTGCTGGCCATGCCCGGTGTTTCCGTGAATGGAACGAATTATACGGCAAACGTCATTACAGAGCCGGAACGGTTCCATATCAGCAGAGGGCAGACCAGTATGGGGGCAGACCAGGTAGTTCTGACAGAGGCGCTTGCCTCTGATCTGGGAGCGGATGTGGGAGATTTCGTTACGGTACGGGGAAATAAGGGCAGCGGAGAGTTTACGGTTTCAGGGATCTATCATTGCGCCAATGATATGGGGGCGAATCTGGGAATGAGCAGGGAGGGATACCTTTCCATCGGGGAAGATGACAGCCGTTTGTGGTGCTATCATTATTTTCTGGAAGATCCTTCACAGAAACAGGCCATTACCGAGGCTCTGGAACAGACATGGGGCGGGGATGTCCATGTCCATGAAAATTCCTGGCCGGGACTGTTCGGGATTATTTCTGCCATGCATATGCTGATTTTTTTCCTGTATGGAGTGAGCGCTGCATTTATCTGTGTCGTGACTGGGATGGCAGGAACAAAGATTCTGGATGCGGAGCAGAAGGATATGGGAATCTATAAATCCATCGGATGTTCTGTCAGGATGCTTCGATTCTCCTTTGCTTTCCGCTTTGGAATTGTGGCAGCAGTCGGGGCAGTGATCGGGACACTGACAGCTATGGGATTCACAGACCCTGTGGTATCCACCGTTATGCGGCTGGCAGGAATCAGTAATTTCGCATCGGGGAATACGCTTGGAAGCGTCCTCCTTCCGGGGAGTATGGTAATACTTTTATTCTTTGGGTTCGCCTGGCTGTTATCGGGCAGGATCAGAAGGGAGGACATGAATGTACTGACAGCGGAAACATAAAAGATTTTGTATCAGACAGGAAAACTGAGACGGAAGGCAAACAGGAATGAAGACAGGCAGGAATAAGGAAAGGATGAAAATAAAATGAAAAACAACTACGGAACAAATATGGGCAAAAGGATAACGGGATTGATGGCAGTCATGGCACTTTCTGCTTCACTTTTGGCAGGGTGCGGCCAGAGCAATACAGATGCGGAAAGTGCAGGGGACATCATATCCATCGGAGAGGACAGGACGGAAACACAAAGACTGGAAAGCAATGCCGGAACAGGCGATTTTTCTGAAAATGGTACAGATACAGAAAATATGGAAAATCAGACTGGTGGGGATCAGATAACGGAAAGTGGAGGGACTCAGCTGGAAGTCCGGTTCGGGGATAGCGGTGAGCCATTTATGATGACGCTTTTAGACAATGAGACTGCCGCAGCTATTGCGAGGTATGTGGGAACTTCTGACTGGAGGCTTCCTATCTATGAACGGGATGCAGACGCGGACTACAGCGTGCTGCAGTATTATGACATTCCCAGCAGGTATGAGATTCCCTCCAATTCGGAAACGGTGACAGAAGCAAAGGCAGGAGACGTATTTTATTCTGATCCGAACCGCATCGTATTATTTTACCATGATGCAGAGATTTCAGCAGAGTATACAAAGATCGGCGCGTTTGAGGCGACTGAAGAATTTATAACGGCAGTGGAAGAAAATCCGGTACTGGAAGGATGGGGAAACAAGATTATTCAGATTTCACAGCTGTAAATGAAAAGCAGAGTGAGGAATGGGAATGGGGTAAGAAAATATGGAAGGAGGCTCTGCGTGGGCCTCCTTAGATTATTGAAAATATATAGTTTTTTTCTATACAAAATAATTAAGTATAAGTATTTGATATTTT
>OFGG01002190.1_pt1 | contig 11013 bp, 9 predicted proteins | sample 1521701 | NCBI WGS metagenome assembly OFGG01 (sample SAMEA3504081, study PRJEB24116) | mouse gut metagenome | biome: mouse gut; feature: mouse-associated habitat; material: faeces | place: Denmark | collected 2011
GTCCCTGGGGAAAGCGTCTAAAGCCAGCGTTTTGGTCATGATGCGCCAGATCATCCTGTTTGTCCCCCTTGCCATCTTTTTGCCCCAAATCGGCGGGCTGGGTGTGCATGGAGTGTTTCTTGCTCCTGCTGTAACGGATTTGATTATTTTGGTCCTGGCAATCGTGATGTTGGCCGGGGAATTTCGGAATCTGTCCAAGCTGGCCGCCCAAACACGGAGATGAAGTTGCACTCATCCGGCGAGGATTACCTGGAGGCGGTTTTAATGCTTCAGCAGAAGTATGGTATGGCCCGCTCCGTTGACCTCGCCCGGCACATGGGGTATTCCAAGCCCAGCATCAGTCATGCGGTAGGAGTTCTACGGGATGGAGGCTTTCTGACAGTGGATCAGGATGGATTTCTCCATCTGACAGGTGCGGGTCTGGAAGTCGCAGAAAAAATCTATGAGCGGCATCAGTTTTTTACGCAATGGCTGATAGGCGCGGGAATTGACCCAGAAACAGCGGAGCAGGATGCCTGCCGCATGGAACATGGGATCAGCCAAAAATCTTTTGAACGGATACGCGATGCGTATTCTGCCAACCAAAAGCAATGACTGGCCAATAAAACGAACACACGAATCTACTTTCTGTTGAACAGACCATGATGGCAGCAAGGGAGTGATTGCCCTTGCTGCCTCTTTTTTCGTTAAAAAATCCAGCAGGGATAGAAATGATTCCCTGCTGGAAGTTAATCGGAATCCGCATTCTCTTGCTCGGACAGCAGTTGATCCGCCAGGAAGTTGATAGTATTCAACAGTATTTCCTGATTCTTTTCATTGCATAATTGAACCTTTCTGATAAGGTTCTGCAATTTTTCGTCTGGAATTGGCGTTTTCGTTGGAAACAATGTGTCTGCTGACACACCAAGGCATTCGATCAGCCTGGAAAGTGTATCGTATGTAGCATTTTTCTTCCCTTTCTCCGTTTCTTGAACAGTTTTAATTGCCAATCCAGTCTTATCAGCTAATTTTTGCTGGGTTAGATTCTTCCTTTTTCTTGCTGTGCGAATTTGGCTTCCTAAAAATTGAAATTTAGTTTCCGGCATAGTAATTCACCTCAAATATATTCTATCGTGCCGGAAAGCGGAAATACATTCCCTTATAGTATGTAGAAAATACATACTTTAATATCTATTTCAGAAAATAAGAGGTTCTGCTGGAAGCATTAAAAAAACGGCTTTCACGGCAGGGCCTATTTGTGCTGCCCGCCTATGAAATGCCGAAAAGGAGTGCTATGGGCGGTTTCTTGATTTTGAGGGCTAAGTTCTCAAAAAAATCGTATTTTCTTTGCGGCACTTTCTTAGCCACGAATCGGCACCAAAGTATGTATTAAATCTGAGCTCTAATAGTATATATATCAAGAAGCAGGGCGCCAGACGGTCTCAAAGACTGTCTGGCGCTCTGCTTTGTCGGTTTTGGTCGGATTTTCTGGTACTACAGCATCAATGGCAGCCCTACATAGCGAAATATCCATGACATCAATCTCGAACCGCATACCCCCTAAATTCGAGATTGGAGGCCATACCATGGCTTATGACATAAAAGGGAGTGGCGCACGTATCCGCCAACTCCGTATCCAAAGCGGCTACACACAGGAGAAACTCGCGGGAGCGCTGAATATTGACCGAAGCCTTCTGAGTCACATTGAGGCTGGCAAAAGGGGCGGCTCTGTGGATCTGCTTATCCAGCTCTCCAGCTTTTTCGATGTATCGCTGGATCTGCTCATTTTGGGCAAGCAAGCTGCGGCATCGGACAAACCCGACAAGATCACGCTAAAATCGGACATCACAGAACTTGTCCGCCGTTTGGAGGCATTCAAAGAAAAACTGTGATGTGACAATTTGTCACGGGAATGTGACTGAAACACTCTAAAAAAGGGCGTTTCAGTCCTCTACAATAAGGTCAAGGCGAAAGCCCTGCACCTTGACAATTTCACACCAGCAGTACGGATCACCACACGGACAGACGCACAGTGCGCGCCATGACCCGGAGAGAGCGAAAACTCCTCCAGGCCGCGATAAAGCCTGTGCGGGGCAGTTCTGGCAAAGCAGCCCGCCATCCCCTGGGTTGAAAGCAGTAGAGACCCTTGGAATGTGTCCGTGAAGGTCCGCCGAACCTTGTCCGTTACTGTTCCCTATATCTCATCGGGGGTCGAGCTGAGAATACGATGAGTACCTATGAAAAATGAACCAATTAAGGGGAATTTAGGATGAAAACCAACGATAACAGGCAGAATACCCATAACGAAATTGATAGGATCTTCAGAGTCCTACTCCCCACCTGGAACATGGCGGAGCGCCCCGAACAGGCGACGCTCTGCCACCGGATGCTGGGCGCTATGCTGGAGGGCGGCATTGCCCTGTGTGACGCCGGGACGGGGATCGGCAAGACCTACGCCTACTTGGTGGCCGGGACGGTGTACAGCCGTTTCCGAGCTGCCTGCGGGCTGGTAGCGAAGCCCATCCTCGTCTCCACCTCCAGCATTGCCCTCCAGACTGCGGCACGGGACGAGTACCTTCCCCTGCTGTCCGGGCTGCTGACCGAGGACGGCATGATCGCCCAGCCCCTCCGGGCGGTGATCCGCAAGGGGAAGTCCCACTATGTCTGCGATGAACGGCTGGAGCGGCGGCTGGGCCAACTGGATCTTCAAAAGAAGAACTGGAAAGCCGGAGCAGCCCTGCTCTCCCTGCGTGGACAGCTTGACATGGACGAGGCCGCCCATCTCAGCGGCTATGACCGGGAGCGCGTCTGCGTTCCCCAGACCTGCGACTGCCAGCGGGAAAGCTGCCGTTATCTTCTCTTTTTAGAGCGGTGTGATACCGGCCTTTTTCTCTTCCAGATCTGCAACCACAACCTATTGCTGGCAGACGCCATCCACCGGAGCAGCGGGCGCAGGCCCATCCTCCCGGATACCAGCGCCCTTGTCATAGACGAGGCCCACAAGCTGCCGGACGCGGCCCGCCAGATGTTTGGCGTGACCCTGGGCGTGGAGGACATCCGCGCCCTCTCCCACAGCCTCCGGGCCGAGCGGTTTTTGCTGGCGGCGGAACTCTGGCATGACGCCGCCGCGCCCCTGGTACGGAAGCTGTCCAGGCCAGCGGAGGAAGGACGTACCTTCGACACCTACGCCAGACTGCTGGCCGCGCCGGAGCGCAAGCTGAAGGTGATCCACCGCCAGCTCAAGGACCTGCTGACACGCGGCACCCGCAGGCAGGTGGAGAACCTCACCAAGACGGTGTCCCTGTTCCGCAGGGACCACGATGGAATGGTGCTGTACGCCATGGACGATGGGCAGGGCGGCACAATGCTGTGCGCCACCATCTCCGACCTGACCGCCCAGCTCCGCCAGACGCTCTGGCGGCAGTTGCGGCCTGTGATCCTCACCTCCGGCACGATGGCCGTGGGCGAGGACTTCCGGCGCTTCAAAGAGGAAACGGGCCTGCTCACCGACAGCCGCGTTACGGAGTCTGTTGCGCTTTCGCCCTTCAACTATCAGCAGAATTGTCTGCTGTACTTACCACAGTTTCCGCCCAGGCAGAAAGCTGCCGCCTATTATGACGAATTGGCGAAGGAGATCGCCGCCCTGCTGGACGCGGCCCAGGGCCACGCCCTGGCGCTGTTCACGTCTTATGCCGCCATGTCGGCGGTGAAAGAACGTCTGCCGGGCCACGGTCTGCGCTATCCGCTGTTCACCATGGGCCGCAGCGCCATCCATACCACCGAGCAGTTCAAGGCCAGCCCCGGCAGTGTGCTGCTGGCGGCGGGGGCCGCCTGGGAGGGCTTTGACTTCCCCGGCGACTGTGTGTCCCTGCTGATCATCCCCCGCCTGCCCTTCGCCGTCCCGGACGCTCTGAAGGAAAAAGAGAGGGAGAATCATCCCTCCCTCCGGCTGTTCATTCGGACGGTGGTGGTGCCGGAGATGCAGATCAAGCTGAAGCAGGGCTTCGGACGGGCCATCCGCACCGAAACGGACACCTGCGTGGTGGCTATTTTGGATGAGCGGGCCGCCGAGGGCAAGCGCTACTGCAAGGACGTACTGGCCGCCCTGCCGGAGATGCCGGTCACCTGCAGCCTGGAGGATGTGGCACGGTTTATCCGGACGGTAAAAAGTGATACCTATTTTATGGAGGCAGCATCATGAATAAGAAAAAGGCAAAGCGTGACACCAGCGATGAGAAGATCGTAGAACTCCGCATCGCTGGTCATCCTGTCACTCTCAGCTTTGCGGTGGAGCCAGATGCTACGGCTGCCCAGCGAGTCCGCAACTGCCTGATCGATTCCTATATCCGACAAAACGCGGCAGATCACAGGGCCGCATAACAGAAAAGCGGCACCGCAAAATCTCCGTTTACTTTCCGCTGAAAATTCGCTATAATAAAAGAAACTGATGCGAGGAGGACGGAATATGGTGCAGGAATATATTCTTCGGCTCTATGATACAGACTTGCTGACGTTCTCCTTGTCCGAGCATGGTATCGAGGGCCTGAAAGCCGAGATCCATGAGATCAACCAGGCGGAACGCAGCCGGTTCCCGCTGGATATGGAACTGAGCAATGCGGGACTGCTGAAGTGGCTGCAGCGGCGGGTGATCCCGAAGAACCGCACTTACGTTGCCGAGATCCTCAAAACCTTTGGCCTGAGCGTCAACGATACCAGAGGGATCATTGATGTGTGTAAGGGCCTGTCCCTGAACGACAGTTTCTGGGTCGTACCCCAGGGTTTTGCAGGAACCTTCGCACAGTATAACTTGTATGAGAATCGGTTCTCGGAAATCCTGTCCTTGGTGGCCTATACGGGAATTGGGCAGAGCGACGCCGCCTTTACCACCTCGCCGGAGCTGACCACCAATGGGATGCTGCCCAAGGGCTGGCGGTTTATCGAAGGGGATGGAATTTACCTGTACAAAGGAGGCACTTCCGGCGCGGCCAATACCGGAAATGAGCCATACAGTGAGTTTTACGCCAGCCAGATCGCCCAGGCCATGGGCCTGCACGCGGTGCGCTACGAGCTGGAGAACTGGAAGGGCATTCTGGCTTCCCGGTGCAGGCTGTTTACAGACATTGACACAGCGTACATCCCCGTTGGGCGTATCGTCCGGGAGGGCGGGCTGAAAGCCTGCCTGGAGTATTATGAAAAGCTGGGGCCGGAAGCCTATGAGGAAATCAAAAGTATGCTGGTGTTCGATGCGGTGATCTACAACGAGGATCGGCACTTCGGCAACTTTGGTGTCCTGCGGGACAACCACAGCGGCGCGCTGCTGGGAGCCGCCCCGGTGTTCGATAATGGGCTTTCGCTGTTCAATTTCGCTATGCCGGAGGACTGGAAGGACCTGGACAGCTACGCCAAGACACGTGGAACGGCCTATGGGATCAGCTTTGAGAGCGTCTGCCAGGAGGTCATGGGACCTGTCCAGGCACGGCAGCTCCGGGGGCTGATTGGATTTACATTCCAGCGCCATCCCAAACTGAATCTCCCGGAGGAACGCTTAGTGGCGATAGAACGTCATGTGCAAAAACGGGTGCGGCAGCTCTTGGACCTGACGCCGGTTCGGGAAAAGGTAAAAAAGCGTCCTGGGCAGGAGCGGTGAGAAGCGGAAAAAGCCCTTCAAAAAGAAAATCATGTGCAGAAAGCGGCGTTGTCCAAATCGTTGGACGGCGCCGCTTTCCGCATATTTAACCAATGAATGTGTTCGGGAAAACCAGTGGATTTTAGGCGTAGGATGTGAGATAATTCGCTTGGCGAAAGCCAAAAGCACCTTGAAAATTTTATATTGACAGGTGTCCGATTCTCTCACACATCCGAAAATAATTTTGAGAGGACGGATACAAATGGCTGAAAGAGTTTGTTGTTTATATCGTGTTTCCACAACCAAGCAGGTAGACCATGACGACATGAATCAGGCGGACATCCCGGTACAGCGCAAAGCCTGCCGGGAGTTTGCCGGAAAAATGGGCTGGACCATCGTAGGAGAAGAACAGGAGGCTGGTGTGTCGGGTTACAAGGTCAGCGCCGATGACCGGGACAAGCTGCAGCTCATCAAGAAAAAGGCCGAACAGGGCAAGTTCGATATCCTGCTGGTATTCATGTTCGACCGCCTCGGGCGTAAATCGGACGAGACTCCCTTTGTGGTCGAGTGGTTTGTTAAAAAGGGCATCCGGGTATGGAGTGTCAACGAGGGAGAGCAGCGGTTCGAGTGCCACACCGACCGCCTGACCAATTATATCCGCTACTGGCAGGCAGACGGCGAGAGCCAGAAAACCTCCATCCGCACCAAGACCGCCCTGGGCCAGATGGTACAGGATGGCCGGTTCCGCGGCGGCAGCGCCCCCTACGGCTACCGGCTGGCCCCCAGCGGGATACTCAACAAGAGAAAGCATGAGGTCTACAAGCTGGAGATTGATGAGGATGAGGCCCGTGTGGTTCGTATGATGTTCAACCTGTGCGTAGGGTCAGGATATGGCCGGTGTAAAATTGCCAACCTGATCAGTGGCCAGGGCATCCAGACACGGACCGGCGGCAACTGGCATGAGGCCACGGTAGGCCACATCCTGCATAACATCACATACATGGGAATCCTTCGGAGCGGCGAGAGTCAGTCGGAAGTGTTCCCGGAACTCCAGATTATTGATCCTGAGACATTCGAGCTGGCACAGAAGCTGATGGCGGAGCGAGTTAATGAGTACAACGAGCAGCGCACCCTGCCCCGGAACACCAGCGGACAGTCGATGCTCTCCGGCAATGTGTTCTGCGGCCACTGCGGCGGCAGGCTCACCCTGACTACCAACGGAACGGTTCGGAAAAATGTTGATGGAACGGAAGTGGCCCGCAGGCGAATCCGCTATGTCTGCTATAATAAGACCCGTCACCGCATCGACTGCAATGGGCAGACAGGCTATACGATGCACATCCTGGACGGCATGGTGACCGAGATCCTGCATCAGATCTTTGACAGGATGAAAGCCGTCCGTGAGGACGAAATCGTCTCCCGAACGCAAATGAATGTCACAACGGGGATCAAGGATCAGCTTGCCGCCGCAAAACGGGAGTTTGCCAAGGCTACCAAGGAATATGAGTCTGTGAAATCGAAGCTGAAGACAGGGAGGATATCGAAAATGCCTAGACGATCAAAAGGTGAAGGTACGTTGTACCAAGCAAAGGACAAAAGCTGGGTCTACCAGTACAGAGTGGATGGGCAGAGGAAGACAAAGCGGTTCCAGCGCAAGGCTGATGCGAAAGCGTTCATCGACGCATTGACAGCCGCAGGACCGACAGTTCCTGCGTACCAAGCAGTTATCCCTGCCCAGCGCCAGACCGCTGCTGTAAGCGAAATAATGACCCTTGGCGAATGGATGGACCGCTGGCTGGAGAACTATGCCCGGCCTGCCATCAAGCACTCTACCTATTGCAGCTATGAACTATATGTCCGTGCCCACATCAAGCCGCAGATCGGTGGGTTGTACATGAATACTCTGCGGGCAGATGACCTGCAAGGCTTTTTCAATGAACGCGGGAAGAACGGCAACCTGACCAAGAAAGGCGGTCTCGCCCCCAAAACCCTGACCAATATGCGGAATATGATGCACATGGCATTTGGGCAGGCGGTCAAGAATCATCTTCTGGCGGAAAACCTGATCGAGAGCGTCCGCCTTCCGAAAGCGCCCAAAAGCGAAATGCGCGTACTGAGCCGTGAAGAACAGAGGAGATTAATGACTGCCGCTCGTCTGGCCCCTGAACCTGCTGCGTTTGGGATCGTCTTTGACTTGTTCACCGGCCTGCGTCTGGGTGAACTGTGCGGCCTGCGCTGGGAAAACGTAGACATGGAAAACAGATCCTTCCTGATCTGCGAGACCCGGAACCGGCTGCCCAACCATGATGATTCCATTGCGGCGTCCACCACGGTCCAGACGGTTGCCACCACCAAGACGGACAACTCCCGGAGAAGGATATTCATCATGGACGAGTTGTTTCGGGACTTTGAGTTGTACCGCAGTATCCAGATGTCCATCAAAGAGCAGGACTACAGCTACAATCCAGAAGGCTATGTGTTCTGCCAGGAGAATGGTTCGCCCTATGAACCTCGCACCTATCAGGACTTGTTCAAGCGGTGTGTGCGGCAGGCCGGCATCCCGGATGCCAATTTTCATTCATTGCGTCACACATTTGCTACTCGCTCTCTGGAGCAGGGAATGGACGTGGTAACGCTCTCCCGGCTCCTGGGACACGCCAATCCTTCCATCACGCTGGACAAGTACGGTCACGCACTGGACGATCACAAGCGTGCCAGTGTGGCAAAGTTGGGTGATATCTACTCAACGAGGCCACAGCCGAGAGAACCGGACCCGGTCCCAGAAGAAAGTCCAGCCCCGCTGGAAATGAAAATGGGCTGGTAAGCAGCACAGGCAGCGGATAAGCATCAGCGATCCAGATGAAAATAAAAAATAAGCATCAGATAAGCATCACGAAAAATGCCACTGAACTTTTTGATAAGAAAAACCGCTGATTTCAAGTGAAATCAGCGGTTTTATGGTTGCGGCGGTAGGACTTGAACCTACGACCTCCGGGTTATGAGGACGGTGAAAGTCGTCTCTCCGGTAAAAAACAGTCTCATTTGTCTCATAATTCTCACGTTATGAGACTGAATGAGACTGTTTTTGCATCCAGTCTCTCTGGTCTCACCCCATAAGCATCGGATAAGCATCAGCAGTCTGAAAATTTTTGAAAAATATCTTCGGGTTTTTGCTGTAAGCATCGATAAGCATCAGCGGCCTGGAATGCTTAAAACCTGCGGTGCCAGAAACTCGAAGCTATTAAAACCCCCTGAAATGCTATCACAACTCCATGCAGTCAACCGAAAAATGCAGATAATAATGAAAGGATAGGTCGTATGGAAACAACAGCGAAGCAGTATGAAACAGTAGTCAATAATGCGATGGAAATTTCGCAGGTGCTCCTGGATATGGAGGGCGGCAAATATATTTTGGCGCTGTTTAGTGAATTGTTGCAGGAGTTACTGAATGAAGGAAATATCTCTGGTGCTACATCAGTAGTGCGGAAGTTACATGGAGTGGCAGAGGTTCCGTTTGAACGGGACGCACTGGATGAGAGTAATACCACAGCATGGATCGTTCTTTTTCCTGAAATATTGGGGGAAATTTTGGAGGAAGTGATTTTCTGATTGCCATAGGTTGAGAAACAACCATGTATGTGCTATAATTCATATTAAATAGCAGTTCATCTCTTTTTAGGAGGTAACACGATGGACGAACTTATGAACCAGCAGGCACAAGTTGGGCGCAGTGCGGAAGACACCTATTCGACAATTCGCGGGTATATCATCTCAGCACAGAATAAGGTTGCCTCTGCCGTCAATACAGCCATGGTGCTTACCTACCACGAGATCGGCGAGCAGATGTATAAAGCCTGCGGAGAAAATGACAGGGCTGCCTACGGGAAACAGCTGCTGCAATATCTTTCCGAGCGTCTGACGTCTGAATTTGGCAAAGGATTCAACATTCGCAATTTGCAGATGATGCGAAAATTCTATGTACTATTTCCAAATGCGAACACACTGTGTTCGGAATTGAGCTGGTCACACTATCGCCTGCTTATGCGGATCTCAGATCAGGCAGAACGTCAATTCTATATGGAGGAATGTTCCAAATCCGCATGGAGTGTCCGTCAATTAGAACGGCAGATCCACACGATGTTCTATCAACGTCTGCTGGCCAGTCAGGACAAGGCTTCTGTGGCTGCTGAGATACAGACAACAGAGCCAAAGCCGGAATATGAAAAGGTCATCAAAGATCCCTATGTGATGGAGTTTCTCCAGCTTAAGCCGGATATGCATATCTATGAAAGTAGCTTGGAGCAGGCATTGATCGATCATTTGCAGCAATTCCTATTGGAGTTGGGACGCGGCTTCTCCTTTGTGGCCAGACAGAAGCGGTTTACTTTAGATGGGCAAGATTTTTTCATTGATTTGGTTTTTTACAACTACATCCTGAAGTGTTTTGTTCTGTTTGATCTAAAAACTGGCAAGCTGACTCACCAGGACATTGGTCAGATGCAGATGTACGTCAACTATTACACGCGCGAACTGATGAATGAGGGCGACACGCCGCCCATTGGTATCGTGCTTTGCGCCGACAAGAATGATGCGGTCATCAAATATACCCTTCCGGAAGATAACAATCAGATCTTTGCTTCAAAGTACTTCACGTATCTGCCTACCGAGGAGGAGCTCCGGCGTGAACTGCGACTGGATGGTTTTAGGAAGTTGGATGGTCAAAACGAATCCAACGATTAAAAGGAGGCACTCGCATGAAACAAATTATTGATTTTCCCTGCATTCCCTTCGCTCAGTTGCCCACACCCCTGTATAAGTTGGAAAACCTGAGCCGGGAGATCGGAAAAAATATTTACATCAAGCGGGACGACATGACCGGCGTTGCTTTGGGCGGCAATAAGGTCCGCAAGCTGGAGTTTCTTCTGGCGGATGCCAGAGACAAGGGGGTGGATGTTGTCCTTACTGCCGGTGGCCCCCAGTCCAACCATGCTATGCTCACCGCCGCCTGTGCCGGGCGGCTGGGTGTGAAAAGCATTCTGGTTCTGAAAAAGTGGGGAAAGCTCACCGGAGGCAACCTGATCCTGAACGGCATTTTCGGTGCGGAGGTCCGCATGGTGGATACCGACAGCTATGATGACGTCTATGCGGAGATGGGGCGAATCATGGAGCAGCTCCAGGCGCAGGGTCACATCCCCTACGCCATTCCTGTGGGCGGTTCGGTTCCTCTGGGCAGTCTTGGATACGTCAACTGCGCGAAGGAAATTGCCCATCAGGCTCAAGAGCTGGGCGTCGCTGTTGACGCGGTGGTCAGCGCCACAGGTTCTGGCGGTACTTATGCGGGACTGACACTGGGGGCTAAGCTCTTCCTGCCCGGAACCCGCTCCATTGGCATAGGCGTTTGCGATGAC
>OFGG01002193.1_pt1 | contig 10999 bp, 10 predicted proteins | sample 1521701 | NCBI WGS metagenome assembly OFGG01 (sample SAMEA3504081, study PRJEB24116) | mouse gut metagenome | biome: mouse gut; feature: mouse-associated habitat; material: faeces | place: Denmark | collected 2011
CACTCTGATTTGTTGGACTTTTTTCCAAAAATCGAATATTTTAGAAATCCAAATTTTGCAACTTTTTTCGTATAAAAAGTGTCGATTTGGGCTCGTAGCTCAGCTGGGAGTGCAAGCGGGCCAGTTATATGCCCCACGTTTCGGGGGCGTAACTCGGATGGTTGCCATTCGGTTCACATCACAAAAAAGTTAATTCTACAAAATGTGGCACGTAACTCAGGTGCCACCCATACGGGCGATTAGCTCAGCTGGGAGAGCGCAGCGTTCGCAACGCTGAGGTCGTGGGTTCGATCCCCATATCGTCCACCATTGGCAGACTTGCAATTTGCAAGTCTGCCTTTTTATGCCGTTTCCGTTGCAGCAAGAAATTGTATAATCCGAAAAGGAACAGCAAAAAAGCAAAAGCCTGCAACGGATCTCCAATAGGATAGCAGTCCTCTTTTTCTGCATGAACGTAGTAACATAAAGCAGCATCGGAGAACGCTCAAAAATTATATCGAGCAAACCCTTTTCACCAAAGCGTTGTAAATCAAGTTTTTGTGTGACATCCGGAATAAGCAGACGATATAAAAACTCATTCATCTAAGCATCTCCCCACCTAAAACAATTCCCCTTCTATGTCCGTGCTGCCTATCCGGACCGTCCAGACAGGACGAGGATTTACTGCTTATGTGAGCTTCCCCCCTGACAGAAAAAATGCCGCGAACCCTTGAAAAATCAAGACTTAGCGGCATTTAAGAACTTATAAAGAGATAGTCAAAAATCCCTTTGGATTTTCCCCTGAAAACAAAAACAACTCTATATGTTACTTGAGTTGGGCAGATATTGACTGGAAAAACGGCACCACAAAAGTGACGGTCACAGGCAAAGAGCCGGGAACAGTGGCTATTACAGTGCATTTTATGGACAAGGATGAAAATAGCTTTTTCTCCAAAAACTTCACCGTAACAGTCAAAAGCCCATCTTATACGGTTTCTTATCATGACAATGGGGGAAGTGGAGCGCCTCCTCGCAGATGAAACAATATGGCAAGTCTTTAGTTCTTAGTTCTGCTGAACCTGCCAGAAATGGATATGTTTTCATTGGTTGGGCAGAATCCCCCGGCGCATCAAGTGCCCAATTCGAACCTGGGGACACATTCACCGGCAATAAAGACTTGTCCCTATATGCCGTTTGGCAAATTGCTCACCAACATAGCTTGACCCATATTTCCGAAAAACCTGCCACAGAAACATCCGAAGGTAACATTGAGCATTGGTACTGCAACGGCTGTGGAAAGTATTTTTCTGATGCCAAGGCTGTCAATGAAATCAGCCAAAGCCAAACCGTTCTCACCAAGCTGAAGCATATACACAGTTTAACCGCTTATCCTGAAGTGGCGAGCACCTGCACAAAGGGAGGCAATCTGGCCTATTGGTGCTGCGGTGAGTGTGGGAAATACTATTCCGACTCGGCCGGGAACAATGAAACTTCCGATAGCTTGGTTAGCCTTCAACCATTAGGGCACAATTATGTGAATGGCGTGTGTACCCGCGATGGGGCTGTTGACCCCAAGCCCTCTGGCCAAACCAACGAGGTTCACCTTCCCAAGCAAAACAGTTATTCTCAGGGCCATTTCTCGGACGTGTACCCGAACCAATGGTTCACGGATAATGTTGCCTCAGCTTACGAATTAGGACTAATGAAGGGTAAGTCCAGCCGTGTTTTTGATCCTTATGGGGATGTGACTTTGGCCGAAACCATTACGATGGCCTGCCGTATTCACAGTATTTACACAAAAGGTTATGAGGATATTCCTCAAGGTGATGAAGGGAAATGGTATCAGCAGTATCTCGACTATGCTTATCAAAACAACATCATTAGCTGGACCGCCTATCATAATGCCAATGTAGAGGGCAACGCAACAAGGGTTCAATTCGCTGAAATCATGGCAAAGTCTTTGCCAGATGAAGGTTTCTACGCAATGAACTCTGTACGGGATAGTGCTATCCCAGATGTGTCAGCGACGGATGCATCCGCATCGTATGTGTATAAGCTTTACCGGGCAGGCATTCTATCTGGGGGAGATGTCAGGGGCACTTTTTCTCCTCAGAGCTATATTACCCGGGCAGAGGCGGCCGCGATTATTTCCCGTGTTGCGGAATCCAACAATCGAGTTAGTTTTTCCCTTTTATGATTCATGGCACAAAATATACATCAGGGCAAAGAACCCGCCGACAGACATCTCTGTCGGCGGGCCTCAGTTTCCTCCTCCACCTGGTTAGGTGTACTCCTTTTCAGCCCGTTTTTGAGGGAAACACCAGATGGAACAGTGGGACAAATTATAGCTGCGCTAAAAATGGTGCTGGAGCTTTTTATATCCCATCCAATTTCTGCTTATATTCAGCGTCACTAAACTCTCCCCTCAACGCCGCGTCCCGCCAGTCCTGGATCATCGCCACCTGCCGGTTCCATTTGTCTGTGCTGATACCGCCCCGGCTCTTTCTGGCTTTTAGGCGGTTATAGGCCCTGAAATATTCCTTGTGGATGGGCGATTCATTTTTCCGCTTCTCCTTTCGGTGCGCACCTACCTGACGGCAGGTGCGTTTCGTTTCGCCCGGGGCAATGCGGTTGCAGTACACCGTGTCGTGACCGCCCACCGTCAGGAAAAAGTGTTTGCAGTTGTGGCAGCGGCGCGGCACATTTCCCGCCGCCATACCCTTGTACAGATCTGTATACAGAAAACTGGCCAGCTCGTCAAAGGTAAGCTCCTCACCAAATACCGCGCCGCCATCCTTGGCGGTCATAGCCCTGAAGCCGAGTCGCACAGGGAAGTTGAGGTGGATGGAATCCAGATCCTCGTCGATCACATCTTCCTCCGCTGCGTATCGAAACGCCTTAGTCATCGTCCGCCTGTATTTTTCGTAGGCTTCCGCATATGCCGCGGGAGAACGGGATGGGAGGTCCTCAAAATAATCTGTCAACATCAAGGATGTATTGGAGATAAAATCAATGATCGAATTTGGCAGGCGCTCCAGCCTGTCCAGCCAGTGGGACAGCGCATGGTGAAAGTTTGTCCCCTCGGTAACGGAATCATCTGTGCGGTCTGGATGCTCCCGCATAGAGCGAAACAGGCCCTGGGAGCCACTGAAAACCCCACGGAGATTTTTGTATACTGGGAGCTGATCCAATGCGGCCCAGACCGTGTCCAGCTTCTGCTGTGCCACGGCGGCGCTGGATGGGGTACGGGCCGCCAGGAACACCTCCAGTTCCGGCTTGAAGTCCGCAATGGCAATTTTCAATTCCCGCAAAGGGCGTGCGTCCATCTCCAGTGCCTCCACCGCAAAATATCCAAGCGGGTATCGCTTCCCATTTAGCAGGCACTCCTTTGGTCCGAAGATGGCCGAGAAGGAATCAAAGTAGTCGTTGGTGATTGCGTACATCAGCGCGTCCTCCTCCCGTATCCGATTGAAATCAAGTTCCATACCCGACATGGCTCTGGGCTATTGAACTGGAAAATCCTCTCTGCTACAATCATAGCAGATTTGAAACCGGCATTCAATCTGAAACTAAAAACTGAATACCCACCACCGAAGAACATACTCCCTGGGCGAAGCACAGCCAAGATCCCTGCGTAGGGTGAGCGTGCCAACAGGGCGAAAACGCCGCAGTGAAATCCTGGGGCTGGGAACGGGTACGGTGCGTGGCCAATCAAAATTCAATGAAAGGATTCCAAATGAAATTATCTGAGTACAAAAGTTATGATGAACTGCCGCTGTTCCTCAACGCGGCAATGGTGGCAAAAGTGCTGGGCGTGTCGCCGTCCAGCAGTTACGAGCTAATGCACGAAACGGACTTTCCTGTGTTGAGAGTTGGAAACCGGATGGTGGTGCCCAAGGAGAAATTCATCCAGTGGGTGGAGGAGCACACAGGAGGCTGGCAATGAGGGGTACATGGTCAGCGGTGACAGTTCCCTCCAACGAATTGTGTTTGCCGCATGAAGTGTTTGAACTCGGTCTGAAGCACGGCCCGTTGCTGGTGTATCTCTATCTGATCTACCGCAAGAGCTTGAAGCATGGGGCGGACAAAATGAGCTGTGCCGTCATCGGCAAAGCGGTCGGCTGGTGCGAAAAAACTGTGCGTACACATCTGCGAACACTGGCTGACGCTGGGTTCATCAGTATGGAACATCACGGGCAAACGTTCTCCTACATACTGTGTCCCATCCAGGCCAAAGCGCATGAGCACCGCGGAGAGACGTCCGGCAGAGGTTGGATATCTACAAAGCGCACCTGGCTCACCGGCGAGGTGTTCGACGCGGTGTTCCCCGTGCCAAACGAAGTGTTCCAACTCGGTCTCCAACCTGGGGAACTATTGGTGTACATCTACCTCCACTACCAAAAAGGTGTGCGGAGCGGGCAGTGCTGGCCGAGCTACGCTACCATTGGTACGGCGGTGGGCATGAGCCGGAAAACTGTTCAGAAGCACATCGGGTCGCTGGTGGATAAGGATCTGATCCGTGCGGAGGAAACCATGATCCGAAGGAAAGACGGACGCCGCTGCAATGGCAGTCTGCTCTATACGGTCAAGCCAATTGAGCAAATCCTGAAGGAGTGCGAGAAAGAATTCCTCGTGGAACTGAGGCTGGCGGAAGCCCAGCGCAAGTGGGATCGGCACTGCCAAGAGCGTGGCCGCCCCCGTTCCGCGTTGTAAGACTCCTTGTGCCCCTCCTGCACGCCGGGTGGCATCCGTACACCTCCCGACCCCTGAAACGCGGCGTTGGCCCCGTGTGGCCCGTTGTGGGAGAAGCGGGCTGACAGCGGCAAGATCAGCGGGAAAACACCCCCGACTCCCCGGCACAAAAGCGGAAAGATTTACCACGCCGTAATCATTAAGGGCCAAAGGGCAGCGCAGATGGGGCCCCCGCACGAGCCCAGGCGAAGGCGGGTCGCGTGGGGAGAGGAGGAGCGGCGGGGCGAGGGATATGAAGCCCGCGACGACGAAAAGCAGGAGAAAGCCCCGGTGCTTATTTGCGCTGGGGCATCCACTTCTGCCCGCAGTGCGGGCAGTTTCCGAGGTCAGCCGCCGGCACTTTTGTGGACGGCGAAAAATGCGATTGACGCTGTTTCAACGCAGAAGGGCAAAAAAAGGCCGCTGTTTGCGGCTTTGCCTTGACGCTAATTCAAAAAATGGAGGATTTTTTGACATGAAGGACAAAAAAGACCGCCACACGGTCTGGATGGAACCTGTGGCGTGGGACATGGTGGGGCACCACTACCGCGAGGACAACTGCTCCACCAAGAACGAGTACATTGAGAAGGCCATCCGCTTCTACTCCGGCTACCTGGATGCGACGGGAGCGGACGAGTATCTGCCCCGTGTTCTGTCCGACGTGCTGGAGGGCAAGTTGAGTGCGCTGGGTACCGTAGCCAGGGTCAGTTTCAGGTCGTGGGGCTTGCGCTGGCCCAGCATTTTGGTCAGATCAGCCTGGGGGTCTACATCCAGAATCAGGACTTTCTTTCCTTCCAGCGCAAGACCGGCCCCCAGGTTGTAGACAGTCGTGCTTTTGCCAACTCCGCCCTTTTGATTTGCTACGCTTATCACTTTCGGTTTCGCCATTTTGGGGGTTCCTCCTTTCATGAATTTAGCCGCCTGCGGCGAAACAGGCGGCTATGTATGGGCATGGAAAAAGCCGTCTTTCCCATGCAGAAAAGACGGCTTATCCAGTCGGGCGATATGTGATTTTAGGGGGCTGTTCAAAGGGCGGCGCTGTACCGTATGTCCGCATTTCCCGGTGTTTCGTCGTATCAAAGCTCATCCCTTGGTAGTAAATTCGTAGTAATTGGGGTGGTCTGTTGTCAGGAAATGCGGCGTAATGCGCTGTTTCACAAGGTTTTGCCGGTTCTTACAAAATATTTACTTTATACTTTTTTGCCAGTTCTCCAATACGGGTATTTACTTCATAGCCTTTCCTGCAGGACAACTCGGCAAGGTTTTCTTTCGGAAAAAATCCGGTATTCCACGTTTCCGGCAATACCAATACGTCGGCGTTATCCTTCATCGCATTACAAATTAACTGTTCTGCGTGTGCAAAATTCTCCTCCGGACAACCGAGCTTCATATTCATTTGCAAACACGAAACCTTCATCTCATTTACTCCTTTGTAAGTAGTTTGCAGAGTCTGTTTGCCGCTTCCTTGGTTTCTTCGGGTTTTCCAAACGTGGAGAAACGGAAATAGCCTTTTCCGCACTCACCAAAGCCATCACCGGGAATACCTACGACCTGAATTTCACGAAGCAGATAATCGAAGAACTCCCAACCGCTCATACCGTCGGGGCATTTCATCCAGATATAGGGTGAGTTCTTGCCACCTGTGTACCAAATGCCTGCAGCATTCAGCGCCTCTATAAAGCAGGAAGCATTTTCCTTATATATGCAAAGATTATCGTGGATCTGCTGCTGTCCCTCCGTTGTAAATACCGCCAAGGCACCTTTTTGAAGGATGTAAGAAACGCCGTTTGTTCGGGTTTCACGGTTACGCGACCACATCTCATTCAGGTTCATACCGCCGCGCACAAGATTACAAGGAACAACGGTATAACCGAGACGTGTACCGGTAAAGCCTGCTGTTTTGGAAAGTGAGCAGATTTCAATGGCGCACTTGTCGGCACCATCCAGCTCATAGATGCTGTGCGGAATGTTCTCCTCCTCAATGAATATTTCATACGCAGCATCAAACAGGATAACGGCACCAATCTCATTGGCAAAATCCACCCAAGCCTGAAGTTGATTACGATTAAACACAGCACCGGTAGGATTATTCGGTGAACATATATAGAGGATATCCGCTTCTGCTTCTTCACCTGGTTCGGGCAAAAAGCCGTTTTCTTCGCCGGATGCCAAGTGAATAATCTTTCTTCCCGCAAGGATATTGGTATCCACATATTCGGGATATGCCGGTTCGATTACCATAACGGTATTATCCTGATCGAACAGCTCTAAAATATCGCCGAGGTCATCGCAGGCACCACTTGAAACGAAGATATCCTTTTCGGTAACGTTCGCACCCATTTTCTTATAATAGCCCTCAATGGCACGGCGAAGTTCGGCAGCACCCACCTCTGGCATATACCCGTGAAACGTGCCTGATCGTCAACAGCTTTGTGAAGTGCTTTTATGACTGCATCGCAAAGTGGGAGGGATACATCGCCAACACCCATTCTTAAAACTGTTTGTCGGGGTTTGCCTCCAGATATTCATTCGTCTTTCGATAAATCGTATTGAATAAATAGGTGTCTTTCAGTTCCTTATATCTTGTATTTGGTTTTAACATATCTCTGTTTCTCCTTCATATATGGTCTCTGCCGGACCAGTCATTTGAACGGTGTTATCGGGTGCAATTTGAATTTTGAGCGTTCCTCCGTCAAGCAAGACAGAAACCGTCTCATCATAATGGCAAAGCTTTGCGGCAATCGCAGCCATAACGGATGCACAGGCACCGGTTCCACACGCCATCGTAACACCGCTGCCACGTTCCCATACCCGTATACGCAGTTTATCTGCTCCCAGCACTTCCACAAACTCCACATTCACACCGTCAGGAAAGGCTTCGTGATGCTCGATTATCGGTCCAAGTTTGGTAAGCGGTGCTTTTTCAATATCATCTACAAAAATAACTGCATGGGGGTTGCCAACAGACACGGGAATAAGCGATACCGTTTCACCATCGACCGTTAGGTTAATCGGCATTTCTGCTTTTGCTTGTCCCATATCTACTGCAACAGTTTTAACTTTGCCGCCTGCAACCTGCAGTGTCAGATATTTAACACCGGATAATGTTTCAATGCTGATAAACTTTTTATCTGTATAGCCCTTGTCATAAACGAATTTTCCGACACAGCGGATGCCGTTTCCGCACATTTTGGCTTCACTTCCATCTGCATTGAAGATCCGCATCTTAAAATCGGCAATATCCGATTTTGAAATATAGATCATCCCATCCGAGCCTGCACCGAAATGCCGCTCGGATAGTTTTTGCGAAAGCTCTGCAATATTCTCGGGCACATCTCCGTAAACATACAGATAGTCATTGCCGAGCCCGTGCATTTTTGTAAATTTCATTAGGTTCACCTCATTTTGCATCAATCGTAGAGATCCCGAGCGTAACCTCCTCCAACACGTCAAGAAGCATTCTCACCGTATCAAGTGAGGTCAACATCGTAATATTATTCTGTGCCGCACATTGACGGATAGCGATACCGTCGCCAAAGTGTTTTCCCGAAAGAATGGCACGGGTGTTGATAACATAACTGACATAGCCGGCACGGATGGAATCCAGAACTTCTTCGCTGCCTTCGCTGGGCTTATGGCGGATACGGGTACGGATACCGTTTGCCTTCAGAAATTCGCCTGTCAGCGTGGTGGCTTCAATATTAAAGCCCATATTGTAGAAACGGCGGACAAGCGGCAGCGTTTCCTCTTTATCCTCATCGGCAACGCTGACAATGACGGTTCCGTAGTTGCGAAGCGTAAGTCCCGAGGCTACCATCGCCTTGTATGCGGCTCTGTGTAGTTTTTTGTCGTAGCCAATCGCCTCACCCGTAGATTTCATTTCGGGTGAGAGATAGGCGTCCATTCCCCGAAGTTTTGAGAAAGAGAACGCAGGTGCCTTTACATAATAACGTTCCTTTTCCTTTGGGTAAATATTAAAGATACCTTGCTCTGCGAGAGACATACCGAGGTTGCAGCGAGTCGCAATATCCGCAAGGCTGTATCCGGTGGCTTTTGATAAAAATGGTACAGTTCTTGAAGAACGCGGGTTGACTTCGATAATATACACATCATCATGCTCATCTACAATAAACTGAATGTTGAACAGACCGATGATACCAATACCAAGTCCAAGTTTTTCTGTATAGTCAAGAATGGTCTTTTTTACCTTATCCGAAAGGCTGTAAGACGGGTACACACTGATAGAGTCACCGGAATGCACACCGGTTCGCTCCACAAGTTCCATAATGCCGGGTACAAATACGCGCTTGCCGTCGCAGATGGCATCCACCTCAACCTCTTTGCCGCGAATGTACTTATCCACCAAAACAGGCTTATCCTCGTCAATTTCTACGGCAGTCTTCAGGTAATTACGAAGCGCTTCTTCCTTGGCGACGATCTGCATAGCTCTGCCACCGAGCACAAAGCTGGGACGGACAAGCACGGGATAACCGATTTCTTCAGCTGCCTGAATGCCGGCATCGATACTGGTTACTGCCTGACCTTTCGGCTGCGGAATGTTCAAGGAAATGAGCAGTTTTTCAAAGGCATCACGGTTTTCCGCACGCTCAATAGCATCGCAGTCGGTGCCGATGATTTTCACTCCACGGTTTCTGAGAGGTTCTGCCAGATGGATAGCAGTCTGACCGCCCAGGGTTGCAATAACACCCTCCGGCTGTTCCATCTCGATGATGTTCATAACATCTTCCACGCACAGCGGCTCAAAATAAAGCTTGTCGGAACAGGTGTAGTCGGTGGAAACGGTTTCAGGGTTATTGTTGATGATAATTGCTTCATAACCCGATGCCTTAATAGTCTGCACCGCATGAACGGTGGAGTAGTCAAACTCTACGCCCTGACCGATGCGGATCGGCCCGGAGCCGAGCACGATAACCTTCTTTTTATCCGAAATGACCGACTCGTTTTCATCCTCATAGGTGGAATAGAAATACGGAATATAACTTTCAAATTCAGAAGCGCAGGTGTCGATCATTTTATAAACCGGAATAATACCGTTTGCTTTTCTTAATGCGAATATCTCGGTCTCCGGCATATTCCAGAACTGAGCAATCACCTTATCGGAGAAGCCCACTTTCTTTGCCTCACGAAGCACCTTGAGATCACTGGGGTTATCCTTGATTTCTTTTTCTTCCTCCACAATGTTCCGCAGTTTTCGGATGAAAAATCGGTCAATCGCAGTTGCTTCGGCAATGCTGTCAACACTTGTTCCAAGTCGCAGAAGCTCGGCAATGGCATAGATTCGGTCATCGGTTCCGATCTTGATATAATCAAGCAGCTCACCCTCGCTCATACCGTCAAATTTACGGTGATGCAGATGGCAAAGTCCGATTTCCAAAGAGCGTACCGCTTTCAAGAGACTTTCTTCCACCGTTCTGCCGATGCTCATAACCTCACCGGTGGCTTTCATCTGCGTGGAAAGAGCGTTGTTGGCATCAGCAAATTTATCAAACGGGAAACGTGGCATTTTTGTAACCACGTAGTCAAGTGTCGGCTCAAAGGAGGCAGGCGTGTTTGCAATCTGAATTTCATCCAGCGTCATACCTACACCGATCTTTGCAGATACACGGGCGATGGGATAACCGCTTGCTTTGGAAGCCAGTGCGGAAGATCGAGAAACTCTCGGATTTACCTCAATGAGATAATACTGAAAAGAGTTCGGGTCAAGTGCAAACTGCACGTTGCAGCCGCCTTCAATCTGGAGCGCACGGATGATTTTGAGTGCGCTGTCACGGAGCATATGGTACTCCTTATTGGTAAGTGTCTGCGAAGGACAAACTACGATGGAGTCGCCGGTGTGAATACCGACCGGATCGAGGTTTTCCATATTACAAATGGTGATGGCTGTGTCGTTCGCATCACGCATAACTTCGTATTCAATTTCTTTATAACCCTTGATACTCTTTTCAATAAGCACCTGGCTTACCGGAGAGAGTGAAAGGGCGTTTTTCATCAGCGGCAGGAATTCCGCCTCGTTGTCGGCAAAGCCACCACCCGTACCGCCGAGCGTGAATGCAGGACGAAGAACAACAGGATACCCTATTTTCTGTGCAACTGCCAAGCCCTCTTCCATCGAGCTTGCAATATCGGAAGGAAGTACGGGTTCACCTAATTCCTCGCAGAGCTCTTTGAACATCTCACGGTCTTCGGCTTGTTCAATAGAACTGCTTCGGGTTCCGAGCAATTCCACACGGCACTCGGCAAGGATACCTTTCTTTTCGAGCTGCATTGC
>OFGG01002196.1_pt1 | contig 10981 bp, 8 predicted proteins | sample 1521701 | NCBI WGS metagenome assembly OFGG01 (sample SAMEA3504081, study PRJEB24116) | mouse gut metagenome | biome: mouse gut; feature: mouse-associated habitat; material: faeces | place: Denmark | collected 2011
CCCCCGCCGGAGCCCAGCGAAGCGGGTCCGGTGGGGAGAAGGAGGGGCAAAGGAGTGGAGCGCAGTTTTCGCCGTCAGGCGGAAACGGAGCGAAACGGATTTCGCCCCGACGCGGCCCAGGCCAACCAGATTCCCCAGGGCGTCCTGCAGCTGCTGGGCTGACCGCCAGCCTGAGCCTCCCTACTGGAGGGAGCCTTTTACAAACACGCAGGAGGGGGCGGGCTTTTTGGTCCGCCCCTTCCCCATCACGCGACAAGGAGGAACCGCCCATGACCATTGGCCGCAGCATTCAGGCTCACCGAAAAAAACGGAATCTGACCATTCAGCAGTTAGGGGCGCTCAGCGGCGTATCCGCCGGGTCCATCGGCAGCTACGAGCGGGGCGTCACCGTCCCCAAGCGCCGGGCGCTGGAGAAAATTGCCCGGGCGCTGGATATTCCCCCGGAAAAGCTGCTGCCGGAACCGGAGTACACCGCCCCCCGGGACAGCGGCGCGCTCCTCTATGATGGCGTGCTGGCCCTTTTGAAAGCCCGGTACGGCGCGGTGGAGGGCCGTACGGTGGTGGGCGAGGGGGGCCGCAGCCGCAGATACTACATTATCCGGCAGCTGCCGGAGGACTTCATTCTTCACGAGGAGGACGTTGCCGCCATCGCCCGGTCCGCACAGGACGCCCTGTCTCCCCTGCTGGCGCGCCTGCGCGCCGGAGAGACCGCATGACCACAGGCAGGGACATCCGCGCCCTCCGGCGGCAGCGCGGGCTGACGCTGGATGAGCTGTCGGCTCTCAGCGGCGTCCACCGGGACGATCTGGGGGGCTATGAGCGGGGAGAGATCACCCCCCGGCCGGAGACGGTACGCAAAATCGCCGCCGCCCTGGACGCGCCCATCGCCGCCATCCGGGACGGCGTGGGCTGGACGGAGCCCCGGCCCGAGGAGAGCTGGGAGACCGCCGGCGAGGAGACGCTGCTGCGGGAGGGCATTCTGGAGAGCGCCCGGGCGTTCTGGGGGGAACCGGCCGCCCTGCCGGAGGAGGACATCCGGGCGCTGATGGCGTCTATCCGGGCCTCCGTCCCCGCCCTCATCGAGCATATGAGGGACCCCCGCCCCGAGGAGATTACCCGCGCCCTGCTGGCGGAGCTGAACGCCTCCGCGCCGGAGGAGGATCAGGAGGACCGGGTCCGCCGCTGGGCGCTGACGGATGAACAGTGGGAGCGCCTGCGGGACCTCTTCCCGCCGGAGAACAGCGGCCGGGGCCGGGCCCTCAAGAGCAACCGTCTGATGCTGGACGGAATACTCTACTGGCTGCGCTCCGGGGAGCCCTGGGCGGCCCTGCCCACCTGCTTTGGCCGGAGCCGGTGTGTTGCCGGCAGGCTGGCGCTGTGGCAGAGGACCGGCGTATGGCGGCAGGCGCTGGCGAGAATGCTGGCGGAGGGAATTCTTCGGGAGACGGACGCCGCCGTGGCCCTGGAGCAGTTCTCCGCGGAGGACGGCAAAGAGGCTGGAACAGATTTCTGAATGGATCTGTTCCAGCCTCTTTGCCGGTATTTTCCGAAATTCCGCACCGGCCCCTGGCTTTCTTCCGGCACATTCCCGCATTTGACAGATTGCGTCATTTCCTGTATGATATGGGGAGCTTCTCTCCCGCACCGGACGCGGGGAGATGGTGCAAGGAGTGATACATATGAAAAAGGCCGTTTGTATTCTTGCAGCCTGCCTGCTGGCGCTGCTGCCGGCAGGATGCTCTCAGGCTGCGGGACAGGCCCCGCAGCCTGTTGACTCCCGGGAGTCAACAGGCGCTTCCCTCAGTATGGAGGCGCTGGCGAACATGCCGCCCCCCGCCGGGGAGGAGGCGGACCGGTTCGCTATCGTGGAGCCGGAGACGCCCGACTCCCCCGAGAAACCGGAGGACGCCGGAACGGACGAGGTCATAGAGATTGAGCCCGCTTTCACCCTGGAGGATGCTCTCGCCCTCCGGTTTGACGATGTCCCGCAGGAGGACCCGCGGGCCGGTTCCATCGGCTACGCCGTCCTCCGGGGCTGGCTGATGGGGGCGGACGAAGCCCGGTTCAACCCGGACGGCTACGTCACCCGGGCGGAGCTGGTGACGGCCCTGCACCGCATGAGCGGCGGGGAGGTGTCTGATACCGTCCTGATCGCATTTTCCGACACGGACACGGATTCCTGGTACACCCATTCCGTGTCCTGGGCCATAGAGACCGGCATCGCCCAGGGAGAGGCGGACGGGACCTTTGACCCGGACGCCCGGGTCACCCGGGAACAGCTGGCGGTATTCCTGTACCGCTTTGCCGCTCCTGAGACACCCCCGGCAGACAGTTTGGAGGCCTGGCAGGACGGAGACGCCATACCGGCCTACGCCCGGGAGGGGATGGCCTGGGCGCTGGAAAACCGTCTGTTCGCGGGGATGGTGGGAGACGTCATTCATCCCCGGCTCCCGGTCTCCCGGGGACAGCTGGCCCAGGTGCTGACGGCGCTGGCGGCCTGCCGCGAGGAGGAGCCTGTGGCCCGGGAATTATCGGCGGCCATCCATTTCCCGGCGGCGGAGAGCGCCAGCCAGGCCCATCACCAGGAAATTCAGGAGAAGGTGGACGCCACAGCGGCCAAATACGGCGCTGTGGGGTTGCAGGTGGCAGTCATTGAGGACGGACGGGTGACGGACACCTACGCTTACGGCTGGGCCACCAAGGGAACCGACCGGATGACCCCGGATCACAAAACCCGCATCGCCTCCATCACCAAGGTAGGGGTGGGACTGGCGGCCATGGCCCTGTACGAGGACGGCGTGATCGATCTGGACGGGAGCATCGGGACTTACTGGGGTGTCAGCGTGAAGAATCCCTACTATCCCAGCGACCCTGTTTCGATCCGCGCTCTGCTGACACACACCTCTTCCATCCCCGCCCTGGGGGACGACGCCTCCCGCGCCCGGTGGGCGGTACAGGACCGGCTCCAGTCCGGCGGGTTTTCCCGGGTCAGGCCCGGGGCCACGTCCTCCTGGATTTACAACAATTACGCCTACGGCGTGCTGGGGCAGACGCTGGAGATCGCCTCCGGGAAATTCCTGGACGACGTGATGGAAGAACACTTCTGGGAAGTCATGGAGATTGACGGCGCTTTTGAAAGCGGAAACGTAAAGAACAAGGATCTGCTCTGTACGGTGTACCAGTATGGCAGCGTAGGGCGCAGCCTCTCCGCCATGAGGAGCAACACCCGCCGGTACAGCCCGCCGGGGGCCACCGGGGCCTACTTCTCCGGCGGCATGACCATGAGCGCGGCGGACCTGGGAAAGATGACCGCCCTGCTGGCCAACGACGGATGCTATGAGGGCCTGCAGCTGCTGAAAGCATCCACCGTGGAGCTGATGGAACAGCGCTGTGAGCCCCAGCTGCCGGACGGCTCCTGGCAGGCGCTGTCCCTGCGCTCCCAGGACGGCCTCTATGGCCGGGACCGGCTGTACTACCACACCGGCAGCGCCTACGGCGTATTCAACTGCATGTCCTACGACCCCGATACCCGGGACGGAGTGGTGGTTCTCACCTCCGGCGCCAGCGGCGCGCGGGACGGACAGGGCATCTACGCCGTATGCGGCGAGATCAGCCGGTATATCTATGATACCATCGCGTAACAGGAGGAAATCCATAATGCAACGTCTTTTTTCTCTGCTGCTCAGCCTGGCCCTGCTGATCCCCTGCGGCTGCGGCCAGAGCCTGCCTGCCGCCAATGCCGTCCAGGACCCGCCTGCCGTCGCCGTTCCGGAGGATATCCCGGCGCCGCCGGAAGCTCCGGCAGAACTCCCCGCAGAGCCCTCCGAACCGGAGCCTCCGGCCCCCACCACCGCCACCCTGGCGGTCTGCGGCGACGCTATGAGCCATATGCCCGTCACCAACGACGTCTGGGACGGGGAGAAATATGACTATGTGCGGGTGATGAACGGCGCAAAGTCCTGGGTGGAAGCCGCGGATTACGCGGTGGTAAATCTGGAGACCACCTTTGCCGGGGGACCCAAATACTCCGGGTATCCGGCTTTCAACTCTCCGGACGATATGGCCCGGGGACTGAAGGACCTGGGCTTTGACCTGTGCCTTACGGCCAACAATCACAGTCTGGACAAGGGCTGGTCCGGTCTGAGCCGCACGCTGGACGTACTGGACGAAACGGGCCTGGCCCACGTGGGCACCAGCCGCTCCCAGGAGGAACAGGATGTAAACCTGGTGGTAGCGGACGTGGGCGGCATCTCGGTGGCGTTCCTGGGCTACACCTACGGCACCAACGGCATCCCCATACCCAAGGATCATCCCTACTGCATCAATGTGTTCAACACCGACTATCTTTCCAACCTCCGGGATCTTGACCGGGACCGTCTGACCTCCGATCTGGAGCAGGCGAAGGCCGCCGGGACAGATCTGGTGGCGGTGATGATCCACTGGGGTGTGGAGTACCAGACCACACAGAACGCCTATCAGGAGGAGATCGCGGACTTTCTCTTTGCCAACGGCGCGGATATCATTCTGGGCGGCCATTCCCATGTGCCGCAGCCCATGGAGCTGCGCACGCTGGGTGACGGGAGGCAGGGCTTTGTGTGCTACTCCCTGGGCAACTTCATCTCCTCCCAGAACGATGAGTACACCGATACTACGGCGGTGCTGACCCTGGAGCTGACCCGGGACAACGAGACCGGCGAGACCCAGGTGACAGGGTACAGCTACGCGCCCATGTATATGCTGGACCGGGAGGCCGGGGCAAAACCACGCTTCCAGCTGCTCGATGTCTATGAGACGCTGGCTTCCGGGGAAGCGGGGGAATCCCTCACACGGCGGCTGGAGAAGGCCGTGGCGGACTGTCACAAAATTTTCGGCGCGGCGGGCGACCCCAGAGCCGTGCCTGCGGAATAAGGAAAAGCCCCCGGACGGGGGCTTTTCCTTATTTTTCGATACCGGCCCACGTGACCAGCCACGTATCGTCCTGATAAATCAGTTCCATGGTCAGGTAGCTGTAGGCATCTTCCCCGCCCAGGCGGAACTGGACGGAGACGTCCAGCGCGGCGGGCGGTCCCTGGGCAGTATCCGGATCATAATCCCCGGAAGGCGATATAGCGATATGGCTGCCCGCGCTCACGCTGCCATACACGTTTTCGCCGTCCCCGTATACGTCCGCGTCCGGCGCGAGTATGTCCTCCACGCTGGCGAGATCGTCCGACATCACCGCCTCCAGCATCCGAAAGGCGGCGTCAAAGGCGCCGGACATCCATGGCAGGCTGTCCCCGCCGCTCTCCTCCGCAACGCGGAAGGAGCGGACCATATCCAGGAACCGGATGCCATGGCCCTCCTCGGCCTCCAGGAAATAGCTGGCGCTGCACACGAACGCGCCGGCCTGCTCTCCGTCCTCATCCCAGGGCAGCAGCCAGACCTCCCGCTGGGCGGCATTCCAGTCCGTCCCGTTACCGGCTCTGAAATAGCGCGTCCCCTCGGGGAAGACAGGGTAATCGTCCTCCTCCGCGGACCGGTAGAGTCCCTTCAGCTGCCCCAGCATCTCTTCCGCGATCTCATCCATAGGACCGCTTCTATATTCGATCTCCAGTTTGCACTCCGGCAGCTCCTCACCCGGGATATTGGGTGGATCACGGGGTTTGATGGTGTAGATTTCCCCCTGCTGGAAAGCGTAGTAGGACTCCTCGTTGTACCAGATGGTGAACCTTGGGACCCTGCGCTTCTGGTCCATGCAGATCTGGAGGAGGTGGAGCCGTTCCGCCTTCGCGGGCCGGGCAGGATTTTGCTCATTTTCATCAGCAGGGGGATCTTTCTGGGCGTAAGTGGGGATGTCCTCCCCGATATGAGGCGGCGCAGGCGGAAGATCGTTCCCCTTCGCCCCAATGCCCGAACGGACCACCAGCACCACCGCCAGACAGGCCGCCAATGCCGCTCCCCAGGCAATCCAGCGGCCCGCGCCGGTCTTTCTGCGTTCGCTGCGCTCCAGCAGCTCATCGCTCACGCCGCTCAGGGCGGCGAACAGGCGCTCTTCCTTCTTCATAGAGCGACCCCCTCCTTTTCCAGATACTTTCTCAGCTTCTCCCGGCTGCGGTACAGGCTTGTTTTCACCGTGTTCAGCTTCATCCCGTACCGCCGCGCCGCTTCCTCCAGGGTCTCCCCGTACCAGTACCGCCGCAGGAACACATTGCAGTCCCGTTCCGGCAGAGTGTGGAGAAACCGGTCCAGGATCTCCTCCAGCTCCCGGCCCTCCACGATCTTGTCCGCCCCGGGGACGGAGGGCACGCATTCCCCCAGCTCCTCCAGCGCCTCCACGTACACCCCGCCGCCCCGCTTTTGAGCGGTCCGGGAGCGCAGAACGTCGCAGGCCAGCCGCCGGGTGATCTTCCCCAGAAACAGCTTCAGCCGGTTGGGCCGTTCGTCCGGCATGGCGTTCCATGCCCTGATCCAGGTGTCGCTGACACATTCCTCCTCGTCCTGCGCGTTTGCCAGCAGGCCCCGGGCGATGGAGCGGCAGTATGCGCCGTATTTTGCCGCCGTCTCCTGGATGGCGTCCTCGCTGCGAAGCCAGTACAGATCGATGATGGCCGTGTCTTCCATGGCTCTCGCCTCCTTTTCTCGTGTTCTGCCCTTCCAGTCGTAATTTTACAGGGAAAGGTTCTCCATCCGGCGAAAATTTATGGGCCCGGACCTGTGAAGGGGTCCGGGCCCGGATGTTTTTCGTTAATGCGCCCCGTTCCAGACGGCCAGAGCCGTCACGGACCCGGCGTCCTCCACGCGCCACACCTGCTCCAGCGCGCCGGTAGACGGATCGATCCGGTGGACGCAGATGGAATTGTCGTCCTGCCCTCCCGCCAGCAGCCAGCTTCCGTCCGGCGTCAGGCAGAAGTCTCTGGGCGTCCTGCCGCCGCTGGGGTAGAAGGATGGCGTACCCAGTATCCCGTCCTCCCGGACAGGAAAGACGGCGATGCAGTGGGGTCCCCGCAGGGAGGCGTACAGGAACCGTCTGCCGGGATGGAGCCGTACCGCCGCGCCCATGCCCGGCCCGGTCCAGCCCTCCGGCAGGGCGGGGGAGATTTGAAGCAGTTCCCCGGTCTCCGGGTCAAAGACATCCATCTCGCCGGTCAGCTCGGTGAGGACGTACAGCCGCCGTCCCTGCCGGTCGAAAACGCCGTGGCGGGGCCCCTGTCCGGGACGAGCCGTCAGATCGTTTCCTTCCTCCGGCAGCAGCCAGCCCCGCGCCCAGTCCGCCCGGAAGCACCGCAGCCGGTCCGTCCCCAGGTCGCAGACATAGACCCGGTCCTCCTTCGGATGGAGCAAAATCTGGTGAGGGTGGGGCATCTCCTGCCGGTCCGGGTCTGCGCCGCGGCCCTGGAAGCTCCAGGCGCAGGCGGCGGTCCGCAGGGCGTGGTCCTCTCCTACGGGCAGTACGCATATGCCGCCGTTGTAGCTGGCGGCCAGCAGATGCCTGCCATCGGGAGACAGGGCCGCGTGGCAGGCCAGAGGGCCCGCCGCCGGCTGCCTCCCCAGCAGGCGCAGTCCGCCGCTCTCCGGATCGACGGCATAGGCGGACACCCCGGAGCCGGGTACGCCGCCCACTTCCTCCAGCTCATTGACGCAGTAGAGATACCCGCCCTCCGGCTCCGCCGCCAGCCAGGAGGGATTGGGCGTGGAGGGGGTGACTCCCAGCAGCTCCAGCCTGCCGGTGTCCTCCTCCAGGCGATAGCAAGCGATTCCGCCGCTCCGCCCCGGTACGACCTCGCCGGAGGCCATCGGGATATCCTGGGTGTATCCGCCTGTAAATACCAGCATCGTTCCGTCTCCTTTTTTGTTTGTACGGCCAGTATAGCACAGGCCGTCCGGACTTGCAACGCCTCCTGATCCGAAGCTGGGGACCGGCGTAGGATTTTGTCGTGAAAACGGTTTACAGAAGACTGGTTCTGTGGTAAACTAACAGGGAAATTTTTTCAGGAGGCGACGCCGTGAAGGTCCTCAAGCGGATGCTGCAGTTTGTAACGGATATCATACGCAAGGCGGATATGAAGCTGCTGGGGCTGTGTCTGGTATGTACGGCCTTCGGGCTGATATTGATCGCCAGCGCCACCGCCTACCTGGACTACGACAAGCCGGGTACCCAGATAAAGCGCGTACTGATCCAGACCGCCGGGGCGCTGCTGGGCATCGGGGCCTATTTTGTCTTTTCCAATATCGATATGGAGCATTTCGCGGAAAAATGGTGGCTGTTCCTGGTGTTTGACATCGGGTCCATCGCCCTGCTGAAAACGCCCCTGGGCCGGGGCGAGGGAGGCAACCACTCCTGGCTGTACGTGGGCCTGCCCATGATGATCCAGCCGGCGGAGATCGTGCGCCTGACCTTCACGGTGCTGCTGGCGAAGCAGATCGCCTGGTTCCGGGACGACCGCCGGATGAAGGGGCTGGCATCCCTGATCTTCCCAGCGGCCCACGCGGGATTCATGTTCGTTTGGATATACATCCTTTCCAAGGACGCGGGCAGCGGGCTCATGTATCTGGTGATCTACGTGGGAATGGCCGTGGCGGCCGGGCTGGCGTGGTACTGGTTCGCCCTGGGCTTCGGCGTGCTGGGGCTGGGCATCGGGGGACTGGTGGTGTTTGACAAGCTGCCTCAATACTGGATGGACCGGTTCCACGTGGTCTTCGACCACGCCTACATCAGCGCCAATGACATCGGCTGGCAGCAGCGCCGGGGGATGCTGGCGCTGGGCAGCGGGGGCCTGTTCGGCCAGGGCCTGTTCCAGGGCATCCAGACCCAAGGGGCCAAGGGCAGCCTCCCCGCCCGGCAGACGGATTTTATCTTCTGCGTCTGCGGGGAGGAGCTTGGACTGGTAGGATGTCTGGTAATCATTGTGTTGGAATTCCTGCTGGTTTACCGCTGCTTCCAGACGGCACGGCTGGCCAGGAGCAGCATGGACGCTTTGATCTGCGTGGGGTTTGGGACCATGCTGATCTTTCAGGTGATTGAAAATATCGGCATGTGCCTGTTCGTGATGCCGGTGATCGGACTGACCCTGCCCTTTTTCAGCTACGGCGGCAGCTCCATTGTGGCTCTCTATGCGGCTATGGGCATGGTCTCCGGCGTCCGCAGCCGGACGCTTCCGGACTGGCTGCGGAAAACGTAAACAGCCGCCGGGATAGATCGGAGAGAAATTTTATCTGAAATGAAAAATTCCCCTTTACAATAGCGGAAGTTTCTGCTATACTAGGTAAGCATTCTGAGGGAATTCCTCAACGGACAAGTTCATATTGTCAGGTATGCGCCCGTGGCGCAGTTGGATAGCGCGTGTGACTCCGACGTTTCAGGCCGGTTCAGCTGCGATATGGCGCAAAGCCCTGCAAACAGGGGCGTTGGCAGGACAGAGAAGAAAAATCTTGATTCTGTTGACTACTGTTTGACTACTGATTTCCCGGATTGCCGGGAAGCCTCACAACTTCATATTGCTAGGTATGCGCCCGTGGCGCAGTTGGATAGCGCGTGTGACTCCGACTCACAAGGCCGCTGGTTCGAATCCAGTCGGGCGTACCAGAAATGAAGGTTAAAAACGATATTTGGTTGAAAAACCCAGTATTTGCAAGCCTTCGGAGGCTCCCGAATGAGAAAATTCGGGAGCCTCAAAATTTCGATATTTTGAAGGTAAATTCTCATTCAGACCAGTCTTGAACTCGCGGGGGTGTAGCTTACTGCAGGGGGAGCGTCTGAATGGCATTCAATAGATCAGTGGCCTGATCCTGCTGATCGGCACCAAGATCAAGGACTCATGCAGCCGAAAGGAACATGGGTTCTTAATTGTTATAGCTGAAGGTATGAGCAGATATTTGATTCGGATAGGAATTGTAGAGAACAGACTGTCGCGCCGGTTCATTGGTCGCTGTAGGCCAAATGGACCGGCGCTTTATTATATCCATCAGCAATCTTTTCCCTGCACACTTGCCCAATATCATGAACAATTTGCTTTGGTTACCAGACGGGCAGTGCCACAGCGGAGTATCAGACCATAGCGTACAACTTGCAATGAGAATTTCGGGATACAATAGGAGGATGCAAAATGAACGATTTCCAAGCAAAATATCTGACGGAAGTCAGCCACCGGCTCCAGCGGGAAGGCTTTTCCGTGGAAGCGGAGGATGCAGGCCTACTGCCTGTTGAAAAAAATTCCCAGCGGCTCTGCAACGTCAATATGTACGGCGGCATGAGCTACGATGCGGACTTTGTGCAGAGAAACAGGTTGGAGGACGCGTTGGATCAGGTGCGAGACATTGTCGTGGAAATCATGGCGTATATGCGGCAGATGATGACAGCTCCTCCTATATTGGCAGAGGGATTGTCTGGAGACTATCGATTGCTGGCGGAATTCAACCATATTGTGCTTGCGGGCCATGAGCGCGAAGGTAATTACGGTGTCGAATTTGTCACGTGGGAGCGTATCCGGAACGGTACGAGCCTGTGGCAAGGCCACTACTGCGACAACAACTATGCTGCCGCAAAGCAGGATTTTGCCACCCGCTCCGGACTGATCCCCTCCAGCCTCCTTTTCACACGGGAGCAGCTTGCGGTAATCTTCGACGCAGCACAGAACATGACTACTCTGGACCTCGTTTCCAATCCGGAGCAGGAAAAACTTCTGGAGGGGATCATGAAACAGATCGAAGAAGCGGTGCCGCAGGTGATCGATCTGGCAAATGAGCTGACGCAGTATCCCCAGCAGCATAAATCTGGTGAGATGCAGTTATATTGATTTCAAAGTATATATTTCAAGATTAAGAGGGGCCTGTCGTGCCGATTTTGGCAAAACAGGCCCCTCTTTTTTTATTCTTAACGGAGGAAAACAAAAGAATGACCAGATTTTTTGAACGCGGCACGGCCTTTGCGGAAATGGAGCGTCAGATGATGATGGTGCCGAACTTCGCGCCACGCGGTTACGGCAGCGCGGTCCTCTGCCGCTAC
>OFGG01002197.1_pt1 | contig 10975 bp, 7 predicted proteins | sample 1521701 | NCBI WGS metagenome assembly OFGG01 (sample SAMEA3504081, study PRJEB24116) | mouse gut metagenome | biome: mouse gut; feature: mouse-associated habitat; material: faeces | place: Denmark | collected 2011
TTAAGCTGAAGTTAAGCTGAAGTTAAGCTGAAGTTAAGCTGAAGTTAAGCTGAAGGTGAATCGGGTCACACCGTCCTCGCTGGTGACGGTGATGTTCTCCTTCAGGCTGCCCAGGATGGTTTTGACGATATACAGCCCCAGCCCCACCCCGTCCCGGTCGGCGGAGCGGGAGTGGTCGGTTTTGTGGAAGCGGTCGAACACCAGGGACTGCTCCTCCGCCGGGATGGTGTCCCCCTGGTTGCTGATGGTGATGGTGGCCTTGGGGCCCTTCACCGACACGGACGCCCCCAGGGTGCCCCCCTCCCGGGAGAACTTGATGGCGTTGTCCAGCAGGTTATAGCACACCTGGGTGATGGCGTCCTGATCCCCCCACACGGGCACCGGCTCCTCGGGGAGCTGGAGATCCACCTCCAGGGTCTTGGCGTTCACCTTGTCCTCCAGGGTGACCAGGGTGCGCACCAGGGTCTCGCTGATGTCAAACTGCTGCTGGGCGGCCCGTTCGTCGGACTGGAGCCGGGACAGGTCCAGCATGGACCGCACCAGCCGGGACAGGCGGCGGGTCTCGGAGGAGATGATCTGCAAGTAGTGCCGCTCCTGCTGGGGGGGGATGGTGCCGTCCAGAATGCCGTCGGCAAAGCCGGCGATGGTGGTCATGGGGGTTTTCAGCTCGTGGGACACGTTGGCCACGAACTCGGTGCGCCGCTGCTCGCTCTTGGACAGGGATTCGGCCATGGCGTTGAAGGAAGCCGCCAGCTCCCCCACCTCGTCCCGGCGGGGGCCTACGTCCACCCGCACGTCCAGCTCGCCCAGGCCGAACTGCCGGGCGGCGGCGGCGATCTCCTTGATGGGCTGGGACTGGCGCATACTGGTGACGGAGCTGATGATGGCGGCGATGAGGATCACCGCCAGGGCGGTCACCAGCAGGATGGCGGACAGGTCCTGCCACATCCCGCTGATGTTGGAGGCGGCGCAGGACACCAGCACCAGCCCCTGCAAATGCCCGGCGGCCCCGTCGGTGATGGGCAGGCCCACCAGATACCGGGCCTCCCCGTACAGGCCGCCCAGGTCGCTCATGCCCACGTAGGGGGCGGAGGGCAGCTCCGCCGCCATATCCCGGGGAATCTGCTGGTAGCGCAGGCCGGTGAGCTCCCCGTCCCCGGCGGTGGCGTAGAGGATCTGGCCGTCGGGGGTGGCCACCATCACGTGGGTGTCGGACACCTTGGCCACCGAGGCCAGGTAGCTCTGGAAGGCATCGGTTTTCCACACCAGCCCCCCGCCCACCGCCGTGGCCTGGATGGACTCGGAGGTAAAGCCGGCGATGACCCGGGCGTTGCGCTCCAGGGTGTCCTTCTTCTCCCGGATGGTGTACTGGTAGCTCAGGGTGGCGAAGGACGCCCCCAGCATCAGGAAGGACAGCAGCACCATGCTCACCATGGTGGCGAACTGCCGCCCGTACATGGTTTTCATCCGGCGGTGACCTCCCCACAAAATGTCCCATTTTGCGGGGACCCCTCAGAATGGAATGTATCGCGGGCCGGGAGTGAATCCCGTCCCGCTCCGCCGCACTCGCGGCGGCACGCTGCGCGTGCTGGTGACTTCATGCTGAAGTCACCTCGAACTTATAGCCCACGCCCCAGACGGTTTTTAAGCTCCACTGACCGGACACGCCCTCCAGCTTCTCCCGCAGGCGTTTGATGTGCACATCCACCGTCCGGCTGTCCCCGAAGTAGTCGAAGCCCCACACCTCGTCCAGCAGCTGGTTCCGGGTGAACACCCGGTTGGGGGCGGCGGCCAGATGATAGAGCAGCTCCAGCTCCTTGGGGGGTGTGTCCACCCGCTTGCCGTTCACCAGCAGCTCGTAGGAGTCCAGGTTCACCACCAGCCGGTCGAAGGTGAGCCGCTTTTCCGGCTGCTCCTCCTCCCCGAAGCGGCGGAGGACGGCGTGGACCCGGGCCACCACCTCCTTGGCCTCGAAGGGCTTGGTGATGTAGTCGTCCGCCCCCATCTCCAGGCCGTTCACCTTGTCCTCCAGCTCGCCCTTGGCGGTGAGCATGATGATGGGGGCCTTGGAGGTCTCCCGGATCTTCCGGCACACCGACCAGCCGTCCAGCCCGGGGAGCATGATGTCCAGCAGCACCAGGTCGAAGGGCTCCCGCTCCAGCCGATCGCAGGCAGACAGGCCGTCGGCGGCCCAGGCGCAGCGGTAGTCCGGGCCGTCCAGGGCGGCGCGGATGAGGTTGGCGATGGGGGGTTCGTCCTCGGCAATCAGGATCTTGTTCATAGGCACACCTCCGTGATGGTATTATACACCTGTTGTCCATCATTTTGGCATCGTGGGGAAGTTGTGGGACTGTTTTTTGCGGCGAAAGAAGTTTCTTGTGCCGATATCTTCGCCCTCCATTTGCCGGAGGAGATCCCCTTCGGGATTTGGGGAGGAGATAAAAAACAATACGAATGACAACAAGGTAAGGTCCTGCCCGAAACATGTAGACGCTTTAAAAAAGTTCAGTTTTTGGAAAACCCGATGGAAAAATTCTACCACGCAGTAATCATAGAGGCGTCCTCTGTGGCAAGGAGAAAATGCCCAAAAGATTCAGAAAAGCTGGAAGCAGGTTGCGGATTTTCTGCCGCGATATTCTCCACCAATGGCCGCCCATCTGAATTGAACTCCGCAGCCCAAAAGCGCAGAACCACGTGTCAGCCTCTGTGATGGCTTGTGTGGCCCTCCTGCGGGGTGGGGTGGCATCCGTATACCTCCAAAGGCGCGAAATGCGGTGTTGGCCCCTTTGTGGGCAACTGTGGCGGGGAGCGGTTTTCTCCTCAGAAACGGAAGCGTCACAGCAGGCAGAAACGCAGGGAGGCTGGACAAACGCTACGAGGGCATGAAGGACCTGAGCCTCAGCAACAAGACCATCCGCGGCCTCCACGCCATGCTCCGGCAATGCCTGGATCAAGCGGTGCAGGAGCGGCTGATCCCCTACAACCCTGCCGCAGGATGCAAGCTCCCGCCCAAGGAGAAGAAGGAGATGCAGACCCTTCCGGCGGAGAAGATCAGCGCCTACCTCGCTGCAGCGGAGGAACACGGAGTCCTCCCCATGTTCTACCTGGAACTGACCACGGGCATCCGCCGGGGTGAACTGGTGGCCCTCCTCTGGACTGACCTTGACCTGGAATCCCAGACCCTGAGCATCTCCAAATCCGCCGGACGCATCAACGGAGAGGTGAAGGTAACTCAGCCCAAGACCGCCAACTCGGTGCGGACGATCTTCCTGCCAAAGGAAACGGTGGATCTGCTCATCCAGGAACACGCCAAACATCCCACCAACCCCATCATGTTCCCCTCCCCAGTGACGGGTAAGCTCTATGGGCCAGACTGTATCGGGCGGCTGCACAAAAACCTGCTCAGAAAAGCAGGAATCACCGAAAACATCCCCTTCCACGGATTGCGTCACACCTTCGCCACGCTGGCAATCCAACAGGGAGTAGATGCCAAAACGGTGTCCACCATCCTGGGCCATTACAGTGCGGGCTTCACCCTGGACACCTACACCCACGTGACCAATGAGATGCAGAGGGAAGCCGCCCAGCGAATGGGCAGCTTTATGGCTCAGACGGTCTAAAAGCAACACGTAAAAACACAAAAATCATCAGGGAGTACCGAGCCAACCAGCCCGGTACTCCCTGGAATTTTTCCCGTATGGGTCTTGTTTGGGTCAAACCAAATCTCCAAAAATTCAATTCGCCAAAAAAGTGATGGAAAGCAAGAGAAAACCCTCGGATTCCCAAAGAAACCCAAGGGCCGGTGGTCGGAGTGCCGGGATTCGAACCCGGGGCCTCTTGGACCCGAAGATTCGGCTAAAAATTCAATGGGCGCTTTCGGGCGCATTTGGTGCTGTTTGCTCCGGGAGGGATTGCTTTCCAGACATCTCCGTTCCAATGCCTCCGTCCGCTTCCGGCGTGGTCTGGGTCAGCGTTTGGGTCAGATTGTGATTGCACTGCACAAAATCAAGAGGGAAAAAGAATATGATTTGACATCTTGGAAATCACCTTCCCATATGGTAGAATAAACACAAATTAAATATGGGACGGGATATTATGACACTGAAGCAAATCGAGTATTTCCAAAAAGTGTGCCAGACCGGGAATATTTCCACTGCTGCCGATGCTCTGTTTGTCTCTCGCTCGGTAGTATCACGTACAATCCTTGAACTGGAAGAAGAATTTGAGACGGTGCTTTTTACACGATCCCGCAATGGTGTAACATTGACAGAAAGCGGTCACATTCTGGCCCGACTGTTTGAAGTCTTTATGGCAAGCTGCACCGCCGCCAAGGAGCGCATCCGCAGTCTTTCCGCCCAAGAGCAATCGCAGCCCCTGCGTATTGGGGTTACCCCTACAAACGCCTATTGCGTATACAAAAATTATCTGGAGCGGTTTCAGGAGCTCTGTTCCGATATCCGCCTCTCTGTCACGGAGCATAGTGCGTTTGACACAGAGCAACTGCTGCTGGACGGTGCGATTGACGCTGCCTTTACCCCTGCGCTCCCGGACAAAACATTTTTTGAGTATTTTGAACTCTATCAAAATCCCATTATGCTGGGTGCCGCCGAAAATAATCCCCGGATCGGAAGCAAGGCGGGCATTGGCGATATCATAGACCTGCCCTTGGGCTTTTTCAACGCCCCCATGCCAGTGGAGCATATCCTCAACGCCAGCTTTGAGGCAGTGGGCTGCAAGCCAAACGTGGTGCTGCGCACTTCAGACCAGATGCTATTACGGGAGCTTACGCTGCAAGGAAAAATCTACCCTATCCTGCCGCTGGACATGATGGCCACCTGGCAGGGGGTACGGCAGGTACCGATTGATTTTTTCCAGCCCAGCACCAACCGGGTTACTTGGTGCCGGACTTTGATACCCGAACCAGCTCTGGCGGCCTTTCTGGATTTTATGCGAGAGCAGATCATATAATAATGTGGAGGCCCAGAATCAAATGGTTCTGGGCCTCCGTTTGCACTCAGTGTTCACACAGACCGCACTCGTTGCATATGTCGTCCCTCTCACAGCCGGGCTGAGGGCGGATAGATTGGAGAAACTCCTGAGAAAGGGCATCCATGTCCCCTGCTGGCTTAGATGCCGGATCAGTGCAGGACGCGTTCCACATTGGCTTTGTTGATGTTCTCTTGGAATTCCAGATTCAGGGGCTCGCCCTTTTCTTTCTGCTCCTTGGCCAGCTTGGCCTTATCGGTGTACAGACCGTACTGGTGGGCCTCCACACACTCCTGATAAGAGGGATCTTTAGCTGTGAATTTGGCGTTTCGGGGCAGAGGAACGTCCTGATCCACCAGGATATCCTGCACCTTTTTGATGTCCACATCATGGGCGGTAGTGCCATCAGCCACCGCTACAGCGGCGGCGACCCCGGCAGCCTGACCAGTGCCCACGCACTGGGGGATCAGATCCAGCCAGTCAATAGCAATACCGTCGGCAGACAGGTGACGGCCGGGGCACAGTAGATTTTCTACCCCTTGGGGCAGGATGGCACGGTATGGAATTTCTACAGGACCGCAGTCATTGACTTGGCAGATGGTGGAGTGCCACGCAATTACATCGTCGTGCTGGATGGCATAGGCAAAATCTGCAGTGCTCATAACGTACTCGCCCTTCAGCCTCCGGCTGATGCGGGTGCCCAGCTGGGGGGCAATATCGTAGAGATAGGCATTGCGGAACGCTACAGGGACAGCCTCCTTCAGGTAGGCCAGCGTCTCCCGCATGGTGGCGCGGGTATTCATTTCCGTCTCGGTCTGATCCCTGACCTTGGAGCAATCCCGGTTCATATGCCAGTTGTTGAACCAGAAGATATCGTTCTGATTGGAGGGCATAGGCACACAGCGGAATCCGGCCACTTTTTGCAGCCCCGCCCGCAGAGCGTTCATCTCGGCGGGATGGGCCTGCTTCCATTCGTAGTAGGCGTCACCGTCAGCCCCGCCAATACGCCACACCAGGGCAGTGGTGTTGGCCCGGGTTACCCCATCGGACATACTGGCATAGGGTGCGCCCGCCCGAGAATAGAGGTCGCCATCGCCGGTGGCATCGATGACCTGTTTGGCAAGGATGGCCTTGCGCCCCTCCTTGCTCTCATAGATCACACCCTTGACCATACCGTCCTCTACGATAGGGCCGCTGACCCAGCTGTGGCACATGACAGTGATGGCATCCTTGTGCTCCAGAAGCATTTTGTCCATCTCAATTTTGAGCTGGTTAGGCTCAAAATACACCGAGCGCACCAGACAGTTGGGCTTTGCTCCACCATAGGCTCCACGGCTCACGCAGTCATGGATGGCCTTCCAGGGGTGGAGCAGGGCAGGATCGGTAGAGCCGATTTTGTCCAGAGAGGGGGCGCGTACCGCATTGGGGATAGGGCCCAGGCGGGTAAACCACTCCTCTTGCAGACCACGGACAAAGGACTTGTCATACCAGGACAAGTTTGGCACCATGATCACATAGCCGCCGGTGACATCTCCGCCCATATAGCCGTAGCGCTCCAGCAGAATGATGTCTTTTGCCCCGGCCCGGGCCGCCGCAATAGCGGCCGAGTGGCCCGCCGCACCTCCGCCCACCACAAGGATGTCACATTCTGCCTCAACGGGGAGGGAGTGGGATGGTTCCAGATAGGTTTTGCTCATAAGACAACGCTCCTTTTTGAGAACTCAGTTAAAAGATATAACCAAACAGGATACAAATCAGGCTGGCTATGACAATATAGAGGAACACGGTGACTAATCCCTTGGTGAACATGAACTTATTGGTCATTTCCTCCCGACCGAGCATGAGAGGTGCATAGGCGATGGCACCATTGGTGAGCATGGCGCACATACTGGACAGGATGGTGGCCACGCCCAAAATCGTAGCATTGCCGCTGCCGTTCATCTGCATGGTACAGGCCAATGGGATACACACAGCGTTGATGGTAAAGCTCACTGGCATACCGTTGGTCAGATTGGTAAAAATGGCAGATACCGCCACACACAGGATCACCATAACAGGCCAGCTGGCGTTGCCCAGGATGGGAGAGAGGAAGTCCGCGATAGCTGCCTTAATTCCCAGATCATCGGAGGCGATGGCAGTGCCGCAGATGGTGAAGCATCCGGCTACGGCCACAATACCCCACATGGTTTTGGTCTGGAGCAGCTTAACGCCGTTGACGAAGGGCTTGCCATCCTTGTCCCGGATAATGCACAAAATGGTAAACAGGAAAATCCAGATCCAAGTGGAACCGATTTTGTTGTAGAAAGCATAAACAGCGGACTCCTTGGGCAGCACCATGCTGAGCAGAAGGAAAGCAATACCGAACAGCATGAAGCCTAAGAGAACCTTCTGCCGACTGTTCATTTTCAAATCCGCCTCGGTGAGATTCATTTTGCTCACATCAAATTCTTTCAGCGGAGTCAAATCAATCTTCCACACAAAACACATAAACGCGATATACGCCAGTACAAAGGCCAGGATAACCAGTGTCGCAGTGATGAGATAGGCAGTGTTATCGAAAGCCAATCCGCTGGCGCTCATAATGCCGCTGATGATGGCGATGGAGGACAAGTGAATACCCTTGAAGGGGAGTACATAAGCACCCATGGCGGCAATGTAGATACCCAGAAGCAGACTGCGCTTTAGGTCGCTGTCCTTTTTGATGCCGCACATTTCACAAATCGTATCCAGAATGGGATACCATAACAGAAGCATGGTGGTCGGGCTGCTTACCAAGGCTGCACAAACCAGGACGGTGAGGAACAGGGCAGTGATAAGCCTCATCGGATGTCCTTGGAGCGCCTTGATTTTCAACACCTTCCGGGCCAGTACGTTGACAGCCCCCGACTCGGTAACCGCACCGGTAAGGGCCATGACCCAAATGATCTGCTGGATAGTGGCATTACCAAACCATGTGGCCAATAGACCGCTGGCAGAAGAATAATCACAGATGATCATGGCGAACAGGCCAAGGACGGCAGGCCAGAAGGTTTCGCCGGTAACCATGGTGACGATGAGTACGCCCAGGAAGATGCCCAGCATACTGATCCCCACAGGAGTAATGCCTGCAAAGGCAGGGACAACGCGCCCAAAGATGAACATGAAAAACACTGCGACAGCGACGCAAATATAATAGGTCGATTTACTTTTTTTCGCGGAGGAGGTGGACATGGCTTTCCCTCTCTTTCTGTTAGATAGGTAAAATAATGATGCCGAACCGAACCTCCATCGATGGATTGTGTTGCAACTAAACCAAGTATATATGCTTTTTTCACTTCTGTAAAGTGCAGTATCCGCGCAAGCCGTGTTGCTTTTGCTTCGGATTCTGTAAAAGGAAATGCCTGTTCCTTTCTATTGTTTTGTAGAAGTGCCCTCTTACTACATGGTAGCAAAGATGAACGCTGATTTGGAATTGCATAAATTATGTGGAATCGTGAAAATGCTTCGTTGGACATGATTCCCGTCTACCATCTGATGGAAGGAACCCCTCCAGGATTTTGGGAGGAAATAGATCAATAAGACGAATCACAACAAGGAAGGACATTTTTGAGGAAATGGGAATGCCTTGAAAAAGTTCAACGTCCGAAAGGGCTGATGGGAAAAATCTACTATGCCGTAATCAGAGAGAGTTTTCTTTGGTCGCATCAAACGCGCTTAAAAAGTCCCGGAAAACTGAGGAACGACAACAGATTTTTTCCAAGTTCTTCTCTGCTAATGACCTCCTGTCTGCATCGGGCACAGCAGTTCAGAACCACAAAGCCACGTGTCGGCCCCTGTGAGGCAGTTTGTGCCCAGCCTGTGGGGCTGGGTGGCACCCGTACACCTCCGAGGAGCTGAAACGCGGTGTTGGGGCGTTTGTGGGCAATTGTGCAGGGGCGCGGATTTCACCCAGAAATCTGAATCGTCAGAGCAGACGAAAATACGCAGGGAGACTGGGACAGTTCACCCAGCCTCCCCGCAGTGCTTTTACCTCTCAGTCAGCAGATTTTCCGAAGGGTTTGCGTCCGGCAAAATGCCCAGGGCGAAGGGCAATGCAGACGTTCGATTTTTTAGCAGGATAAATTAAGTCCGCTTCTGCCCGCAGTGCGGACAGAAGCGATGTGCGCGGAAAAGTGTGGTGAGCAGTAAGTGCGGGCAACGCAGAAACGCCCCGTTGGGGCGGAAGCCCACCCTTTTGGTGGGGCAAGCATCGCGTCCGGCTATACGCCGCCCGCACTCGCCGGGGCTATGCCCCGGCACCCCCTGCCCCTAAAGGGGAGAAAAAGTGCAGTACAGAAAGAGGCGCGCCACGCAGAATTTGCGCCGCAGTAAACAAGAAAGGAGCTCGCTGAGCCAAAACCATCCGCGTTAAAAATTCCGTTTTGAGAGTCTACGATGAGAGATTGCGGATTGCACCGCTGTCTACAAAGAGAAGGGCTGTCAACCCAATCGAAAATAAATATATGTCTGAGCTGATAACTCTCGCTGTTTGAGGTGGATATTCCCGCCGGAGTGTGGTATGGTGTGTCGCTACGAAGGAGGGATTCACCATGTACGACTACATGAGGGCATTGGAAGATCGGTTCAACTCCAAACCAAGTCAAGCGCAGCGACAGCAGCTCATAGCCATGCGTCAGGAAGTTTCTGCCCTGCTGGATAAGCAAGGGAAAAAGAGGCTCCTCCGATTAGTAGATGCCCACACTATGGCACAGGAGGAAATGGCACTGACCAGCTTCATCGCAGGCTTCCGTCTGGCCTGGGGAATTGCAACGGAACTCAGTACCGACAGCAGCTATTCCTACAATCAGAAACAGGCCGCCCGTTTCCAGGAAGGTGCTGATCCAGATGGCTAAGAAGCGTGCCAACGGCGAAGGCAATATTCGCAAGCGCAAGGACGGCCGCTGGGAGGGCCGCTACACAGCAGGCCGCGACCCAGAAACGGGAAAGGCCATCTACAAAAACGTCCTGGCAAAAACCCAGAAAGAATGCAAAGAAAAACTGTCTGCGGCATTGGAGCTGGCGGGAAAAATCGATGCCAGCAAAACGGGCCAGTTTACGGTAGGCCAATGGGTGGAAACCTGGTTCGAGAACTACGCCAAGCCCTCTATCCGGGAGACCACCGCCGCCTACTACAAGAACTACATCGACAAGCACATCGTGCCCAACATCGGCAAAATCAAACTCAGCAAGCTCACCACACTGGATATCCAGAAGTTCTACAACAAAGCCAAGACCAAGGGCCGAGTCAAACGTTACGAGGGTATGAAGAATCTGAGCCTCAGCAACAAGACCATCCGCGGCCTTCACGCCATGCTCCGCCAGTGCCTCGACCAAGCGGTGCAGGCGCGGCTGATCCCCTACAACCCCGCCGCTGGATGCAAGCTTCCTCCCAAAGAAAAGAAGGAGATGCACACCCTTCCAGCAGACAAAATCAGTGCCTACCTCGCCGCCGCTGATGAGCATGGCGTCCTCCCCATGTTCTACCTGGAGTTGACCACAGGCATCCGGCGGGGTGAGCTGGTGGCCCTCCTCTGGGATGACCTTGACCTGGAAACTCAGACCCTGAGCATCTCCAAATCCGCAGGACGAATCAACGGCGAGGTGAAGGTGACCCAGCCCAAGACCGCCAACTCGGTGCGGACGATCTATCTGCCGCAGGAGACCATCGACCTGCTGATCCAGGAACACGCCAAACACCCCGGCAACCCTATCATGTTCCCCTCCCCGGTAACTGGGAATCTCTACGGCCCGGACTGCATCGGTCGGCTGCACAAAAACCTTCTGAAAAAGGCTGGAATCACCGAGAATATACCCTTCCACGGCCTGCGTCACACCTTCGCCACGTTAGCGATCCAGCAGGGCATCGATGCCAAGACGGTCTCCAGCATCCTGGGCCACTACAGCGCAGGCTTCACACTGGACACCTACACCCACGTGACCAATGAGATGCAGAGGGAAGCCGCCCAGCGAA
>OFGG01002198.1_pt1 | contig 10975 bp, 10 predicted proteins | sample 1521701 | NCBI WGS metagenome assembly OFGG01 (sample SAMEA3504081, study PRJEB24116) | mouse gut metagenome | biome: mouse gut; feature: mouse-associated habitat; material: faeces | place: Denmark | collected 2011
GATTCTTCATCCTATCATGGCGGCATTGAGCGTCACTTTTTTCAGGAAGTTCACATACACAGTATTATTTATAACTGGAACCCCTTTCAATATGAATTTTGCAGCCCTCTTAATCATCTCACTTTTTCCCATGCGCTTCCTCCATATGAATTCAATAATTGTCCGAAAAGAACCATCTATAGATGTCATCTGGAATCTTTTCTCTATTTTGGAAACCAATTTTATAAATTTCACTTCCAAATGCAGGGGCCGTAAAAATATCTCCATATCGGCTTGTTGCTCCACCAGCACATTTAGCTTTTTTTGATGGCAACCTGGTTCCCGGAGTCTTTATCTGTCCTGTCTTTATATCATACTCCCAAATAAACTCTGATTCACCTGGAATCCCATAAAGTCTCCCATTTATTCCCAACTTTGTTCCGTAACAGCCAAACTTGATATTTGTCTTAATCATTTTAACAGAATCAGCTACTGTATTGATTTCAAGGATTCCATTGTACAATGAAAATCCATATATGTTTCCATCTGCTGCAATAGCTGGACCAAAAACCATACATTCTTCAATAAAGTCACCTATAAAATCGAACCTGCCAGAAGTCGGATTGAATTTTATCACTCTTTCATGTCTTTCTGGTATAAAATAAATATAACCATTGGGATGAGCTACGCTTCCGCAATATCTGAGTTTTAGGCGAAAGATTCTGGGAGTCACATAAATCCGTCTAACTATATTTCTGTTCAAATCTATCACTTGCATGAAATCGCAATCGCGAGGAGGCTGATATACACATCCATCATCCACTAATACTCCTCCGTAATGATGTTCATCCCGATAATTTGTATGTAAGTCAATCATTTCCGTGTCTTTTCGAAAAACATCTATCTTCAGCAAATAATTAGATGACCTGGGAAATGCATAAATACTATTATTGTAACATCCACCACCTGTCCATTTAAAAGAACCACCAGGAATGTCACCCCATTGTTCCAGATTTCCTTCCAAATAATGCATTGTCATTATTTTAAAAGATGAATTCGGAATAAAGCAGACCATTTCATCTGAGCAGTTAACAGCTCCAACAAATTTCTCATCTCCACTTTGTATGCTATAGGCCTCTAAAGACAACCTGTCATTTCCATGTTCCCTTAAAAATAAATCCAATCTATCTTTTAAATCTGCCCATTCTCTTGCTTGACCTATATGCTTCTTATGTAATCGCATGGAAAGAAATATCAATACCCTTAAGCGGCTTTTTTTTAATAAATCTATGATTTTCTTCCGCAAATCCTATCACCTCTGAATCCTTTCCTCTATAACCCCCATAATCTGTTTTTTGTCTGCTGTATCCAATTCTAATACCACTACAATGCCAGTACAAATAACTACTGCTACCAGACCTGAAAGCATAAATCCAAACCAACTCTCTATCCTTATCATCCGAAATATCATATATAATATAAAGGTAGCCATAAAGCAAACCAGTATATGGCGAACTACGACCGGCATAAAGGGATTATGTTTGAACTTTAAATATCTTTTTGCAAAATACGGAGCAGCCCAGAATTGAACAACAAGATTTAGAATCATAGTTGTTCCTACAACCGCATATCCTTCTAAATGAGTATATTTCAGTAAAACTATCATAGATACAATATTCATAATTCCACTACAAATGGTTATCCAGCAAACTGATTTCAACCTGTCAGTGAGAGTAAACACATAGTACAAAGGCCTGACCGCTGAAACCAAAACATCACCTATCATTATAATTACAGTTAATGCATAAATTTTACTGATATTTTGCCCCGGAATCCACAGATTCAGGAAAGGATATCCTAAAGCAATAAAGCAAGCAAAAAAAATATTTCCAATCGTCCCGGTAAACCTCATGGACATCCTCAGACAATTAGCAAGTCCCCCTATATCTCTTTTTGCATATAATTCTAATTGCTTGGGCTGAAAAGCATTGACAGCAATACCTGTAAATGTTGTCATCATTATCGCAATCTGCTTTCCAATCGAAACTTGTCCTGTAATCAATTCAGACAATAATTTATTGCAAACAAGCAAATCTAATCCAGAATTCAACAAGTTTCCTATATTATTTATCGAGTTCCATATCCCGGATGAAACTAGTCTTTTTATTTTATCAATTGAAAAGTTTCTAAATCTAACTTTAAGTTCTGGTGCGAGGCCCTTTGTATAAAAACAATTCAGGAATATAAGAGAGCATGTTGCAAAGCAACTGGCTATTGCCATAGAATAAACATGTATATGGTAAAGGTAAATCAATGCAATCAACACTGCCACGTATATAAGCTTTGACAGCCCTGTATTCCTATATGTGATACTTATCCTGTTCTTAATAAAAGCCACAACGGTAAAAGTAGTTCCCACTATCCCTATAGTATAATTAATTAAAACAAACAAAAATAATGCCTTAACATCGCCAATCATATAGTCAGATATGTTAAGCATTGTCTCCAAACGAGAGATTATTGCAAATCCTACAGCATCTAAAATAACGGACAAAATCAGGTTTGCAATCACCACTGAACTATAATAACTGTTCGCCTCTTCAAATCTTTCATTATGATATTCTATCGCTATGAATCTTGCCGCAAAAGCATTAATCGCTATGGTAATTATATCAATATATGTTATACAGGTATTTGCTAAGCTTACAAAGCCATTGGCCTCGATGCCAAGCTGGCTAGTAACATAAGGCGTCAACAGAAAGCTGATTGTTGTACTTATCATTACAGAAATACCTGTCCAAATGAAGTTCTGTGCGATTCTACTGCTATCCTTCATATAATGCATTCCTCAAAAATTCCAGAGAGTATTTTTTATATCTCTCCAGTTTTCTTTGCACTTCTGAGTAATCGATACGATTTTTTCTAACCTTTTTATATGTTACCAATTCACGGCTGATTCCAAGCATGTTCAATAAACTTCCAATCCTGCCATTCATACTTCCATTATCATTCTCCGCTGCTCTTTCATAGACATAAAATTCTTTTTGAAAAATAATCGAAAACACTGTCCCATGGAAAGAATCTGTATAAATATGTTTTGCGTTTTCAATCAGCCAGATAAATTCAGCTGGACCAATTCTCCGGAGGTTAATCTCCATGTTATCATAATCTCGTTTACAGAATTTCATCTTATTATACGGAAGATTTACTGTCGTTGAATTATCCATAACAGAACATCTATACGCCTCATTCCACGCATCATCGGACTCACCAAGGAAATAAAGCAAATCATATCTGTTTGGCATTAAATCTTTTACTGGTTTAGATATCTTATGCCATTCCCCAGAATCCAACAGCAGTGTAGGGTCAAGTACAAGAGAGCATCCAGGCTCATTCAATATAGAGTCAGCTATCAATTTTGCACTTTCTTCCCTGACCGATACTGCGTTCAGTCTTTTGATCCATGGAGAAATCTTTTTTCTATATTCATCTGAAATAAAATCTGCCCCTATGCTTGCTGCATATGCAATCTTATATCTATTTTCAGGAACGAAGCTTAAAAAAGTTGCAGGTCTACCAGATACCGGGCTCCATACTTGGTCAGAGCCACATATAAAAATATCATAATCATCTACGATTTCAGAGATTGTTTTTTGTGTATATACTTTTGAAGATGATTTTACATTATCTGTAATAAATTCATCGAAAGCTATTCTTTTTTCTTTGATTATCTTTGACGCATAGTGTTCTTCAAAATGGAGCAATAACCTTCTTCCCTTATAAAAAGTGTTTTTGACAATAGCGCCAACACCTACTCTGTTATTACGGTTCAAATTTATTACTGTGCAGTTATGACCATTTTTTTCAATAATTTTTTGTAGAGCATAGGCTTGCAGTATTCCACCATAATTATAATTCTTATAAAATAAAGTCATTATAGCAACAGACGCAATCCCCATGCCAAATCTCCTTTGCAAATTTCATTTTAGCAGCTCATCAAACATGAGTTTATATCTTTTTGCCAACTCATCTAATGAATATGTGGTTTTTACATATTCATATAATTTAGTTCCTTTTGCCTCAAATTCAGATCTATTATTAAGCCAGTCGTCATATGCTTGCCTTATATTAAATATTATCCTATCAATATGTTCTTTCTTTGACTTATAATCATATGTATATACTAAGTCTTTATCTATTTCCCTAATTGTAGAAATCTGAGGACAAATAAGTGATCTGCCATTTGAAAAAGCTAAAATTGCTGTTCCAGAGTTCATACTGCTTTTAACATCATATGGAATCAACAATATGTCACTATACCTTATAGTTTCTTCAATTTCCGCATCCCCAATGAATTTGAAATCAAACTCTACATTTTGGCACTGCCTTGCGTCCCTCATTATTTTATCTTGATATTCTTTGTCAGCTGCTCCCTTTATATAAAATCTTATTGAAGGAATATCGAGAACTTTTGCCGCCTCAAGTATCAGTTCTATATTCTTATACGGTCTAATAGCACCTATGAATAATATCTTAAATATACCATCATAATTATATATATTTTCTTTCAAAGGATGACTATATGCATCAATATAATTCGGATGAGGAATATAAAAAGCTTTTTTATTGATATCCTTTTTTTGTAGGTAATACAACAAATATTTGCGCGAGTCCTTACTTAATATAATAATTTTATCTGCCATTCTATACATTCTCGCTATGTTTATTTTTCCTATCAAATCATTTACTGGTAAACAAAATGGCAGCCCTAAACTATGCGGTTTCTTATTATGAAAAGTAAATATTATTTTTGCTCCCTTTTCCTTTTGGCTCTTTAATACATTAATTTTTGCTTGAAATTTCTTGATTAATTTGAAAGGATTTCTGCTATATACAGATTCATACCAATTAAGTATAATGATATCAGCTTTTTCAATCTTCCCATCTACTAGGGCTTCAAAATCAACGATATTACATCCATTCATTTTTAATATCGACTGGGATAATTCTGTATACTTGTTAAACTCACTTCTAAATGGATAATAAGCCACAACTAAATTCATGTTCTACAATCCATACCTCTCTATCTTTTCAGTCTCCATCTTTGATTCTAAAAATCTCATCATACACTTTAAAAGTTCGTTTAGCATTCACTTTAGCATCAAAGTTTGCTTTTGCATGTTTAATGGCATTTCGCGATATCCTGGCATATTCGATAGAATTATCCAGCATTATTTCGCAGTATTTTTCTATACCGTTCTGTGTCTTTGCTTCGACCAAATATCCTGTCTCCCCATCAACAATCAGTTCATCAATACCACCTACATTCGAGGCAATTGCAGGTACTCCCATAGCTGCAGCTTCTATAATACTCCTTGCAAAATGAGGGGCCTGAAATGGGACAATCATAACATCTGAAGACGCAATGATTTCTGCAACATTTGTCCTATATTCAATCATATGGGCATTCGGTATATTATCGCATAAATCTCTAACTTCCTTAGAATACTTTGAAGAGTCCCTGGCATCTCCACCCACAATACAAAAATGCACATCTGCCCTTCTTCCTAATAAATCACTTAAAGCCTTCAATGCCTCAAGCGCACCATTACTCGGCTGTATTTTTGCCAGATATAAAAGGATTTTCTCCCCTTTTTTCAAGTCAAGTTCTTTCTTTAGACAATCTGACTCTATTTGATTGTTATACACACTAAAGTCTACAAAATTATATATAATATCTACATTTTTAACAGTTTGTATGGATTTTGCATCTACAGAATCTATTGCTATGTATCTATCAACATATCTATTGCAATTTCTCCTTAGGATATCTCCCCAAAATCCATTCTGAAGCGGTTCACGAACATGGCAAATAATAGGAATATTCGGAAAAGACTTTCTAATTGATTTTGCAGCGTAACACAAGCATGTACTATTAAGATGAATCAAATCCGGATTGATTTTTCTGACTATTCTCTTAATATCGAAATATGTCGGAATTATATGCTTGATGTTATATAAAAATATTCCTCCTGTAACCGGACATACTGTACTTCCATGCCATGCTCCTACATAGCATTTAATTGGTGTAGCCCCAACAGACTCAAATAACTTTTTGCTCGTTTCAAAGTCTGTATAGAATGCAATATATACGTCATATATTTCTTTATCTAGCTCATTTATCAAGAAAGCTAAACTCCTCGATGCACCGCCTTTAAATCCACCATGATGAATATAAAGTATTTTTTTCTTATTCATTGCTATGAGCCTCCCTTCTCAATAAGGATTCTACAAAAGAAATACTTCTCTGTGCAGCTTTAAATACCTTTTTCTTCTTATGTACAATTGCTTAAAATCGTCTCCCCATATCCCATATGCTATCTTTCTTTTCAAAACACGTATTACATCAAAAAACAAAAAGCAGTCTATATATTTATATAAACTATTCTTCTTTCTAATCTGATGCACCTCTCTCAAATGAGGTTTATAGCTAACTCCAAATTTGTCATATGTACAAATACACTCATCAATAAATCTGAATTCTACCTTTTCTTTCCACATCCTTATAATCAAGTCCCAATCAGCTGCTATCTTTAGTGTTTCATCAAAGAAATTTACCTTAACCAGTCCATCCTTCTTACATATTAGTCCTTGATGGCTGAAAATCATTCCCTTTCTCAGATTATCTAACTTCCTGTCAATCTCTATCTCTTTACCATATAAATCTCCCGAAAACTCGAAAGTTTCTAAAACTTTACCTACCAAGCAATCTTCGGAATCACCCAAATTCGTCAAAGCACATTGAATTGATCCCTTTATTAAACAATCCCCCGCATTCACAAACCAAATCCATTCGCCTGAAGCAGCTCTTATCCCTTTGTTCATTGCGTTGTAGATTCCTGTATCAGGTTCACTAATCCAGATTACTTTGGAATCCAACTCATGTAAATATTTTTTTGTACCGTCCTCTGAACCACCATCTATGATAAGATATTCAATATCATCTATCAGCTGGCCACTAATTGATGCAACTGTCTTTTTAAGGTTGTTTATATCGTTATATGATACTGTTATTATTGTAATTTTTTTCATATGCCTGGCAAAATCCTCCATTCCTTATCGACCAGCATAATCTAAGCAACTCTATTCTCCTCTGCTACGTATAACAAAAATACATATAATAACCAGAACTCAAAACAAAAGTTACTTGCCACCAGAAGTATCACTGTGCTCCAAAATGAAGTAATCAATAATTCTTTATGTCCTATACTGCTCTTCGCTATATTAGATGTCATCCTGGCAAAATTTCTCATTAAATAGATTGTTCCTAAAATCCCCCAATACATATTATGGTGAAATACTCCTGATTTCACCGTCAATGCTTCATCAGTTGTTTTTGATACTAGACTCATGATTTCAGTCATATTCAACTTAAATGGCAACCTCTGAAATATCGGCAAAAATTCAGCCAAAGCATATTTATATACACCAAGATAAACCGCTCCACCAACCCCGACTGGGAAAAAAATACCAATAAGCAATCCCAGTACACTCGTATACAACCTAGTTGCTACAGAAGTATAGTTTGAGATATCTGCGTTTAGAGAGGCAATTAGCTGAGGTAAAATAGTATAAGCAAAAATAAACATAGCCAAGGCGACTAGACATATACACACAAATCTCCGAGCAGTTAACTTTCTTATCACAATAACTAAATAAATCACTATACTTATTGCAATGGACAGCATTAAAGTCTTTGAACCTGTATATGTAATCAGAAAAACCACACATATAACAGAGATTATCGTCCCAATCCTCTTTCTGTATTCCAAACACCAATAAAGCGATATTGCGCTATATACATATATCATTACTGCAGTCCATGATGACTCCAAAGTTAATAGTCTTATACGATAATATGGAAATGTACCTGCAAAATGCATTTTTTGAAAGGCGTATGGCAGCTGCTTTCTCTCTAAAAGGCAAATAATGGTCAGTATCAGCAATGTCCAAAACGCATATTTGCCTATATAAACAGATCCTGCCCTTCTGGCGCAAATCAATACCAGCATTATGTATGCTGGAAATGAAAAATATTGCAGACAAACCTTCAATGCCTTATATGGCAGAAACTCTCCAACCAAACTTATTTCTTTGCCCAAGATAATCCAGATGACAATCGCCCCATAGCTCACAAGCACCATCCAGATTCCTAGCCTAATAAGCTCATTTAGTTGTCTATTAAACGGGACTTTGGTTTTAAGTAAAGCATAGGCAGAAACAGCTATTAAAGAAATTGGCATCATTAGCGAATATCCAGCGGCTCCTAAATATTTACTTAACGGAGAGTCTTGATATATTGGAGCAACCACCAAAAAAAACAACAATATTTTATATAATTCAGTTCTCTTAATCTTCATCTTCAATTATCTTTCTCAACTGGTCTTCAAATACTGACATTATGCCTTGCCAGGAGTAGGCTTCATTCATAAGCTTATTTGCTTCCAGCCTCATAGAATCAAATTGCCCTGGGTCATTAATGGCCGCTATGCAAAATTCTGCAAATTCTTCTGAAGAGTCTGTCGCTAGAACATGAACTCTATTTCTAAATTCTGTTCCTTCTATGCCCTTATTTGTTGCAATTACTATTTTTCCATGTCCTAATCCCTCTATTAGTTTAACTTTTACTCCTCCGCCACTTAGAATAGGTACAACAACAGCTGCGCTATCCTCATAAAACGGTTCCACGCTTTCCACTGTACCTGTAACAGTTATGCCAGTATATTTTCTACTTATCTCAATAAGCTTATCCGATGGATTTTTTCCTACTATAAAAAGCTCTGCATCAGGTATTTTATCCAACACTTTCTGCCACACATTGTTCATAAACCAAATCGCCCCAGTCTCATTCGGTTGATAGGACATCTTAGCTATAAATACTATTTTCTTTGAATGTACTGCAGCATTTAGATTGATTACATTTGTCCCTATAGGGGAGAGCAATGTATTACACTTATCATATTTTTTTTCAAAATAAGACTTATCTGATTCAGAGACAAATGTATATAACCCAACATTTGTTTTTTTATACTGCTCTCCTTCATACCATTCCAATTGTCTTGCAACAAATCTGTATGTCAACTTTTTGAGCAGCCTGTTTGTATGTTGTCCTATACTCTGCATAGCTAAATGCTCAATATTATGTTGGTTAACAACTATTTTGGCATTCTCCCGAACCGTAGGGGAAAGATTACCTAACATCTGCGGAAACTCAACAATCACAGAATCTGGAGATATAGATTTAAAGCAGTCATCAATATCCCCTAACATAGATTTATTCCACCTGCTTACAGCAGGATATGGATATCTTATACTCTTTAAAAGCAACCTAAATGACTTCTTCCTAGAATATAAATGAACCTCCCTGCACACTGACAGCAATCTACTTTTATACTGATATTCGACTGAATCATCTACAGTTACAAAAAGATAAATCTCATTTTCTCTCCCCAATTCTTTTAATCTATTCCATTCTACAACTCTACCACCAGTATTGGCCGGAATTGGGCACTCTGGCATGAGCCATATTATCTTCATATTGATTCATTCCTTTTTACATTAATAGCATTAGAAACACCAATTTTCTTATACAGCACTAATTAACTCCTATTAATTTCTATGGCTTCCCACCTTGAAAGCTACCTACTAGCTTTTGAAAAAGCATTTCATGCTCTGTCGCTACTCTTCTAGCATCATACTTTTTATATACATCTTTTAGTCCATGCTCAATAAGCCTATCTGCCAGATGTGTATCTTTATACAGCCCTAAAACTGCCTCGCATGCTGCTTGCGGATTCTCCGGCGGAACCAATAATCCATTTATATGGTCATCAATCAAGTTAGGGATAGCATCTACATCTGTGGCCACAATCGGTTTCCGGCAAAGCATATACTCTGGAATAACCAGTCCAAATCCCTCCCATCGACTTAGCAAAACAGCAATATCTATTAATTCCACATAATCAAGTGGATTATCTACCCAACCCGTAATATGTACACTTTGTATAAATCCATGTGTTTTCGCATATTGTTCAATTTCTTTCCGCATATATCCATCGCCAATAAATAAAAAGTGAGCATCTTGAACCTGCTCTTTTATTTCTTTAGCCATCCTGATGAATATATCCGGAGCTTTTTGGGCAACCAATCTTCCTACCATCCCGACAACTAAGACATCCTCTGGTATTCCAATATCTGAACGCCTCTTTTTACTATGGTTCGATCTCTCATATTGCTGAATATCTATGCCACTATATATTACGTGTAATTTTTCCTCAGAGCAAATATGTCTATTTAGTGCCGAATTTTTCTCTGCATCTGAAATACATATAATTTTATCCGCAAATGGCGCCATTATTTTTTCCATGAAGCTAAATACAATTTGTTTCTTACTTGACCCAATCATATTAAAGGGCCATCCATGTGGATTATAGATACAAACATTTTCTATGCCAATATTCGCAATTCGGACAATAGCACCTGCTTTGCTAGAATGCGCATATACAATATCAGGCCCATATTTTCTAATCAGCTTTCTAACTATATAAGCAGTCTGAAAATCATGAAGCCCAATATTCCTTTGCATCTCAACAATCTCGAACTTATCCGCTATATTGTTATAATCCACAGATTTAAAATCTTGAGAACAGACAAGGATATTCTCAAATTTATTATGATTCAGATATTTAACCAAACAATGCAAATACCTATCAACACCCCCGGCAGCTTGAGCCACATGCATTATTCTAATATTTTTATTTATGCTGCTCATTCTAGCAAACTTCCTCATTTATACGCACATCTTCAATATCTTGAATGATGCTTTGCCCCTTCATGCTATCCCCATAATCCACTAAATCCTTCTTACCTTCTTTTATTTCCCAGGCAAGGCCCATAAACCCCCCACCCCTTATGATAAACCAACTTCCCTTCCCCC
>OFGG01002199.1_pt1 | contig 10968 bp, 8 predicted proteins | sample 1521701 | NCBI WGS metagenome assembly OFGG01 (sample SAMEA3504081, study PRJEB24116) | mouse gut metagenome | biome: mouse gut; feature: mouse-associated habitat; material: faeces | place: Denmark | collected 2011
CGTGGGACCGGCCGCTCTTTTTCCTGAACAGCGGAGACCGCCGCACCCTCCGAAAGGGGCGGCGGTCTCAAACTTCTAAAGCACACAAGCTGACACTGCGGCGCAAGGCCGGGGGAGGCCCCCGGCTTCCTGCCGTCTTTTACGGAGCGTTAAACGGGCCTGCGGCAGGGGGTTCCGCCTGATCTGAGGGGGGAGGGCTCTGGATGATGATGGTCTTGTCCTCTCCGCCTGCCAGCTTGCCGCCCAGCATGCCGGCCACCAGGGATTTAATGTCGATGCCCATGCTCTGGGAAATGCCCTCGGTGACCTGGGATGTGCCGTTGATGATGTCCTCCAGCAGCTTGGCGCTGTTTCCGTCGCCGTACATGGTGATTTTATCCACCTTGGACAGCGGTTCGGCCACATTTTTGGCGATTTGAGGCAGGGCCTGCATGACCATTTCGATGACGGCGGCCTCGCCGTATTTCTTCATGGCCTCGGCCTTCTTGTCGATACCCTCGGCCTCGGCCAGGGCTTTGGCGCGGATGGCCTCCGCCTCCGCCTTACCCACGGCGGCAATGCCTTCCGCCTCCTGCTCCTTTGCGTACTTCTGGGCCTCGGCAATCTTCATCTCGGCCTCGGCCTTCTGCTCCTGCTCGTAGCGGGCCGCCTCCGCGTCCTTCTGGCGCTTGAACAGGGCGGCCTCCGCCTCCTGTTGCTGGCGGTAGCGCTCGGCGTCGGCCTGAGCCCGGATTTCCGCCTCCAGCTTCTGCTTCTGGACCTCTACCTCAACCTGCTTCAGCTCGGCCTGGCGCTGGGTCTTGGCGATCTCCGCGTTGACGGTGGCCGTCTCGATGCTCTTGCGCTGCTCCTGGCTCTGGATCTCATAGGCGGCGTCTGCCTCCGCCTTTTTGCCGTCCGCCAGAATTTTCAGCTCGGCCCGCTTGATCTCCAGCTCGGTCTGCTTCTGGGCGATTTGGGTGTCCGCCTGCACACGGGCCTCGTTGGACTCCCGCTCCGCCGCCGCCTGGGCGATGGCAATGTCCCGGTCCGCCTGGGCCTTGGCAATGGCCGCGTTTTTCTTGATGAGGCTGGTGTTGTCCGCGCCCAGGTCCTTAATCAGGCCGTTTTCGTCGGTGACGTTCTGGATATTGCAGGAGAGGATCTCAATGCCCAGCTTGTCCATGTCCTTGCTGGCCTTCTGCATCACCTGGTCGGAGAAGGAGTCCCGGTCGGTGTTGATCTCCTTGAGGGACAGGGTGCCGATGATTTCCCGCATATTGCCCTGAAGGGAGTCCTGCAGGTCCCGGGTGATCTCCTCCGGGCGCTTGTTCAGAAAGTTCTTGGCGGCCAGCTTGATGCCCTCGGCGTGGGGGGAGATACGGACCTTGGCCACCGCGTCTACATTGACGTTGATAAAGTCGCTGGTGGGGACCGACTGCTCGGTTTTGATGTCCACCGTCATCTGGCCCAGATACAGCTTATCCATGCGTTCCAGGAAGGGGACGCGGATACCGGCCCGGCCAATAAGCACCTTGCTCTCCTTTTTCAGTCCGGAGATGATGTACGCCTGATCGGGCGGAGCCTTGACATAGCCCAGCAGGAAAATGAGGGCGAGGATCAAGAGGACGGCGGCGGCAGGGATTACGCGCATCAGGATATCAGTCACAGGGATTCCTCCTTTCAAATTAAACCGATTGTTACGTTATATCAAAACAAGCCGCTTTGACCGGATTCGGCCCATGGGGCCGGACAGTCTTTCCACAGCCTGGAACCTCCTCATTCCTCCGGCCGGATACCGCCTGAAATGTCCCCCCGCATGGCGGCCAGCCGCTCCAGGGCCTCCACCTCCGCCTCCAGGCTCCGCTGCCGCCACTCCCGCTGGACCTGTCCGCTCTCGGAGAGCACCTGAGAGAGTACGTTAATCACCCGCAGGCAGAGCGCCGCCTTTCCGCCGGTCTCTCCCCCCTCCCGCTCCGTCTGGCCCAGCTCCCGCAGGGTCAGCTCCAGGGTCTGGAGGTAATCAGTCTCTACGCGGGCCGCAGTCTGTTCTTCCATCTGATCCCAGCACCGGAGGATCAGCTTCTCCAGATTTTCCAGTGCCGTCTGCACATAAGGGGTTTCCACCGTGGCCGCAGACTTGCGCAGCCACGCGGCGGCGGTCTGTCCGCCGCCGCCGGGGGCGGTGGAATTCAAAAACTGCTGCATCACCGGGGCCAGCTCGTCAAAGCGCCTGGAGAGGGCGGCCAGCCGCTGCTCGCAGGGCACAAAGTCCTCTGAAGCGGCGCTCTGGCAGGACTTCATGGCTGGAATCAGTGTGTGCTCCAGGTCCAGCAGCTCCTCTGCGATGGAGGACAGGCCGTCCGCGTAGCCGTCCAGAATGGCGGTGTCCTTTTTCTGCCACATGCTGCCGTTTCGCTGGGAAAACAGCCTTTGGCAGGCGTCGGAAACGCCCTTGGCCTTATCCTTCAATTCGTCGCCGCACAGGAGGCGGATATGCTCCATGGTAAGCCCCGTGATCGAGGCGGGGATGGCGACATGGATGGCGGTCAGTGACTGCCGAAGCCGGGCGCACAGGCGCTCCAGCCGTTTTTGGGTTTGGAGCAGCTCATCCCCGCGGGTGGGCTCGACTTCGGAATAGCGGAACTGCGGCTGGCGGGAGCCGGCGCTGCTCTGTCCCGCGGTAATCTCGAACGGAATCCGCTTCTCTTTGCCCACCTTTGTGGCAAAAATGGTGAAGGCCGCTGTCATATTCAGTCCCATCTCCTTGCAAGCCTGCTCCATATTTTTCTTAACGTCCTCGTCAATGCGAAAGTTGACCATGACCTGCGCCATGAATGTCACCTCCTGTTGTTCATTATATCACAAGTAAAGCGAATTGCAACAGTTTTCTTTACACATGTCTTACAAATTTTTGACTGCACCCCCGCTTCGACAAAAGCCCCTCTGAGTTCAGCTGAGCCCAGAGGGGTGCAGGTTGCCAGTAGGCAGGCCTCCGCAGTTAAATATGTGCCCCGGCGTTATAGCCCTCCCTGCGGGCGTTAAAAATCTTCCGCACCTGGAAGCAGTCGCCAATCTTCCAGAAATCGAAGGCCAATTCGCGGAATTGCTCCGCCTCGCTGTCCAGGGCCTCCGCTCCTGTGGCGGCGACAGCGGTATCAGCTGGGAGCAGCTCCATTCCGCCCTCCGGCAGCTGGATGCAAACCCCATCCTTCTCCACAGACAAGCAGGCGGTTCCGCTTCGGACGGTTACCCCAGCCTTCTCCAGCTCCATCAGCAGCCCCTCCCGATAGAGGAACGAGGCGTCCCGGCACACCTCCGGCTTTCGGTCCACAACGGTAACCTGTCTCCCCAGCCAGCTGAGCTGGAGCGCCAGCTCGCAGCCCACCAGGCCGCCCCCCACAATTACAACGCGCTGCCCCACCTGCTCCGGCCTCTGCAGTGCCTCCAGCGCAGGAATCAACCGCTCACCTCCAGGCAGATCCAAGGGCTTGGGACAGGAGCCCAGCGCCGCCACAATCACATCGGGCTGAAGCTCCCGGGCCAGCTCAGGGGTGGCACAGGTATTCATGCGAAGCTCCGCACCGCTGCGCTTCAGACGGCAGATCATCACATCCATCAGCTGGTCCACCTTCTTCTTGAAGGGAACGTACCGGGCGTAGCGCAGAGCGCCTCCCAGCTCCGCCTCCTTCTCGCACAGGACTACCTTGTGTCCCCGCTCCGCCAGAACAGCGGCAGCCTCCATGCCGGCGGGGCCTCCGCCGATCACCAGGACACGCTTGGGCTCCCGGGCGGCCGCGACGCGGCTGGCCGGGATTTCCTTATAGGCGGTGGGGTTGGAGGGACAGCGTCGGATGCGGGAGGGGTATTTCACATAAGGCACAAAGGACTCGCTGATACAGGCCATGCAGCGCAGGCAGGGATATATCTCATTCTCCCGCCCGGCCTTCAGCTTGTTGGGCAGCTCCGGGTCAGCCAGCAGGGGACGGCCCAGCGCAACCATATCCGCCTTTCCCTCGGCCAGAATACGCTCCATCAGCTCCGGACTGCCCAGTGCGCCCACGGTCACTACCGGGGTATGCTTCACGGCCTTCTTCACCGCCTCGGCCAGATAGACGTTGCAGCCCTCCGGCAGGAAGCCGTTGGGGATCATATGCTGGTTGGTAGAGGGCACATGGAAGGTGCCGGAGGTGACATGAATCAGGTCCACCCTGCCATCCAACAGCTTTGCAAATTCCACCTGATCTTCAAGGGTAAGCCCTCCTGAAACAATTTCCGTCCCGCTCATCCGAATTTCGATGGGGAAATCGGGTCCACATTTTTGACGGATATTGTCAATTACCTCCAGCGTGATCCGGGCCCGGTTTTCCAGACAGCCGCCGTATTCGTCTGTCCGGCGGTTGTTCAGCGGAGAGAGAAACTGGTGGAGCAGCCAGCCGTGTCCGGCGTGGACCATCACCATGTCCACGCCGCCCAGCTTGGCCATTTCCGCCGCGTTGCCGAAGCACTCCACAATATAGCGGATGGTCTCATGGTCCAGGGCCTCGTAGTCCTTGCCCAGGTGGCCCGGGCCGGCGCTGGGACCCCAGATAGGCCCGTCATAGTACTCCGGATTGGACCGGGTACCCGGGTGAATCAGCTCCACCGCCGAAAAGGCGTTGTGCTTTTTTATGGCGTCGGAGGCGGCGTGGAGATAGGGCAGCACCTCCGGGTCGTCCAAAGGGATGCACAGCTTATGGGATATCCCGGTTTTCAGGTCGATGCGGCACTCTCCCATGTTGACAATGGCCGCGCCGCCCCTGGCCTTCCCCTCGAAAATGGCAATGTTTTCCGGGGTGAGATAGCCTTCCTGCGTCAGATTGGAAATATTGACGGGTGCGGCCTCAATGCGGTTTTTCAGCGTGTAGGGGCCCACCTTGATGGGACTGAACAGCAGCGGATATTTTTTCATGAAAGACCTCCTGTCACAATCAAGCGATAAGGGGACGGGCCGGCCACTGGCCGGCCCGCACGAAAGAGGGAACAGGGAATTCAGGAATTTGCCGTCTTCTTCTGTGTGGCAAAGCTAACCACCACATAGGCAAGGATAGCCGGAATCAGAGAGGTGAAGCCGATGTATGGGATATTTACCCCGAATTTAGTCAGCAGAATCATCGCCATGCCGCAGAAGGCGCTGGCAATGGCCCCCTCCTTGGTGCCCTTCTTCCAGAGAACGCCGCCCACCACCATGACCAGACCGCCTGCGTTCATCAGCGCATAGGTCTGAGACAGCAGGGACAGGATGCTGGAGGAGGTCAGGGCCAGGGTCAGGGCGATAATGCCGGAGCCCATGGTGACCATAGCGGACAGCCGGCCCAGGGTTTTCTGGCTGGCATTGGGGTTGAAGGTCTTGTAGTAGATATCGTTGACGGTGTTGGCAGTCACGTTCAGCAGGCCGATATCCATTGTGGACATAACCGCAGACAGGACGGCAGCCACCATCAGGCCGGCCAGGACAGGGTGCATTTTCAGAACGACCTCGAACAGGATAGAGGCGGTGGGGGCGTCGGGGAACACGGCCTTGCCATACATGCCAATGATGACAGGCATGACCACAAAGGGAATCAGGGCAAAGGCGGCGATGACAGGGGCCAGGAAGGCCACCTTCTCATCCTTACAGGAGGCGGTGCGCTGGAAGGCCGCGCCGGAAATCAGGCCGTTCAGTGCGCCGGGCACCAGCATCATCACCAGCTGCTCTGCGCTGAAGGGGACAAACTCAAAGGACGCCTGGGGCAGCGCGGCAGACATGGTATCAAACCCGCCGTTCATGGCAATGAACACGATACAGGCAATTGTGCTGAAGAAAATCACCACGGTCTGAACCGAGTCCGTCATCATAACGCCCCACATGCCCGAAATGGAGCAGTAGATGAACACCACAATGGCCAGCACCACCGCGCCCAGCGTTGGATTCAGGCCCAGGGCGGAAAACAGCGCCGCGCCGGCCATAATCTGGGCGGCCATAATGCCCAACGTGGCGCAGATGTTCAGCACAGCCATCAGGACTGAAGCAAATTTGCTCTGGTAGCGGTCCCGAATCAGGTCGGGGATGGTGAGGTAGCCGTTGCGGTACAGCAGCCGGGACATGACGGTGGCAAACAGGATATAGGACAGGCACGCGCCCAGCCCGAACCAGATGCCTCCGATGCCGTAGTCCGCGCCGTACTGGGCGCCGCCCACCACGATGCCGTTGCCCACATGGGCGCCGATGTAGGTGCAGACCATCACAAACATGCCGCCGGAACGGCCGGCAGTGAGGAACTCGGTCATGGACTCGCTGCTCTTTTTGCCCATGAAGCCGATGGCCAGCATACCAACGATGTAGATGACCAAAACTGCAATAATAATCGCCATAATGTACCTCCTAATTTTTTATATATAAATCGGTCCCCGTCTCCCCCTCCGGGACGGCAGCCTGACTTATATCCGCCGGACTTTTCAGTCCTGCACAGCGGACCGCTCATCACACACCCAGGTCTGCTTGGTGTAATAGCGCAGCCGCTCCTCGTCCACCTCCACGCCGAAGCCGGGGCCGTCCGGGACGATAAAGCTCCCGTTGACAATCCGGCCGGCGCTGTCGGCAATGTCCTCAATTTCATACACGCCGCTGGCCTCGCAGGCAAAGGGCAGGTCCTTCAGGGTGGCGGCAAACTGCATCGAGGCAAATGTGCTGACGCTAAGCTCCACCGACGACATCACCACGCAGGGAATGTTGTGCAGTTCGGCCAGGTCCCGGGTAATGCGGGCCTTGGTCAGTCCGCCGGGGCGGTCGGTTTTCAAACTGAACAAGCTGACCGCTCTGTGGTCGATCAGGGCCTTTACATCCTGAATGCTGGACATGGACTCGTGGGGCATGACAGGAATCCAGGTGGCGGCATTGACCCGGGCCAGTCCGTCCAGATCGTCCCAGGCGACGGGCTGCTCATAGATCTCCACGTCGTTTTCCTCCAGCACCGGAATCATTTTCAGCGCCTCTTTCACGCTGTAGGCCTGATTGGGGTCCACCCGGATCTTGATATCGTCTCCCACCGCCTTGCGAATTTCCCGCACCAGCCGGCGGTCTTTCTTCAAATCCCCCAGCCCCAGCTTGATGCGGATGGTGCCAAAGCCCTTGTCCACCCATTCCAGGCTGGCCTGCTTCATGTTGTCCAGTGTGTCAATGGTGACAATGGCCTGGAGGGGAATCTCCCGGCAAACCAGGCCGCCCAAAAAGTTATAGGCGGGCATCCCGGTCTTCTTGCCCATAATATCATACAGGGCCATGTCGATTGCCCCTTTGGCCTGGGCCGCATAGGGGGTCGCCCGGTCCATAGCCCTCCAGATGGCCTCCAGCCGGAACGGGTCCATGCCGACGACCGCCGGGGCGAGGTAGTCGGTGAGCACATCCACAATGGGCTTTTGTCCCAGCTGAGACAGCCGGGCAAAGGGGGCGGACTCCCCGTGGCCCACAATGCCCTCGTCCGTGTGGACCTTGACCACCACGAACCGGCAGCAGCGCCACTTGCCCAGGGCAATCTCTCCCACATTTTCCTGATGGCCCTTAAAGGGGACATCCGTGGCCATAATCTCTACCTTTGTGATTTTCATACCGGCCTCCTCACTGTATGTTTCAAATGTGATTGGCAATCTCAAAGGCGTCCCAGATGGCATACATAATGTTGGACACCTTTCGGGCGTCGCCCAGCAGATAGAGCTCGGGCACCCGCCCCTCCAGGGCACGGTAGAGACTGTCCTCCTCTCGAAAGCCCACCGCCAGGATTATCGTGTCACAGGGCAGCTCCCGGGGGCCGCCGGCGGCCTCCACCTGGAGGGAACCGCCGGACCAGGATTTCACTGAAGCACCGGTGAGAACCTGTATTCCGTGGAAGGGAATCAGCCGGTCCAACATTTCGCTGTTGGCATGACACAGGGGGCGGTTTACCGCCATCAGCCGGTCCAGTGCTTCTACAATGGTGACCGTTTTCCCGCTCTGTGCCAGCCACAGGGCGGTCTCACAGCCCACCAGTCCGCCGCCTACCACCACCGCCCGGTTTCCACAGGGGGCCTGCCCTGTCAGAATATGGGCGGCGGTACAGACCGGGGCCCCCTCCCCCAGGGAAAAGGTCTTGGCTGTGGAGCCGGTGGCAATTACAACCGCATCAAAGCCAGAGGCGGCCAGTTCCGTGTCCACAGTGGTGTTGAGATGGATGGGGACCTCCAACCGCCTCAGCTCATTCTCATACCAGCGGACCAGCGCCAGCTCGTCCTCCTTGAAAGGGGGCGCCCCGGCGGCCAGCAGGTTACCTCCCAGGCAGCCGGTTCGTTCAAAGAGCTCCGGCCGGTGGCCCCGCTCGGCCAGCACCCGGGCAGTCTCCATACCGGCGGGCCCGCCCCCCCCGCCGGCACCCGCTTGGGGCGAAGCACCGGATTGTAAGCGGTCACCCGCTCCCGCCCGGTCTGCGGATTGACGGCGCAGTTGATCATGGAGTACTCCTGTATCCGCCCCATGCAGCCCTCCTGACAGGAGATACAGGGACGAATACAGGCGGTCCGGCCGGTCCGCAGCTTGTTGACGTATTCCGGATCGGCCAGCAGGGGCCGTCCCAGGCTGATGATGTCGCATACGCCGTCAGACAGGGCGGACAGCGCACGCTCCGGGTCGTCCATACGGCCGGCGCAGAGGACGGGAACCTCCACCACCTCCCTGACCAGCTTTGCGTAGGGCATATACAGCCCCTTTGCCTGATACATGGGAGGGTGGCTCCACCACCAGGCATCATAGGAGCCCACGTCCACATCCAACGCGTCATATCCGTAGGAGGCCAGCAGTTTGGCGGCGGCCACGCCCTCCTCCAGGTCCCGGCCCTTCTCCTCAAACTCCTCGCCGGGCAGCGCGCCCTCCCGCAGGGCCTTGATAAAGCTCTTGGGGCTGTACCGCAGGACCACCGGGAAATCCTGTCCGCAGCGGGCCTTGATCTCCTCCACAATCTCCCGGGCGAAGCGCAGCCGGTTTTCCAGGCTGCCGCCGTACTCGTCCGTGCGGTGGTTAAACAGGGAGATGGCGAACTGGTCGATCAGGTACCCCTCATGGACCGCGTGAATTTGCACGCCGTCAAATCCCGCCCGCTTGGCGTTCCACGCACCCTCGCCAAACCGCTGGACCAAGGTGTGGATTTCCTCCGTGGTCAGCTCCCGGCAGGTTTTATCCAGCCAGCGGTGCGGGATGGGCGAGGGTGCCACCGGAGGAAACTCCCCCAAATTGGTGGGGATGGTCACCCGGCCAAAGCCGCCGGACATCTGCAAAAAAATCTTTGTGTTATAGGCGTGAATCCGCTCCGTCATCTCCCGGGAGGTGCGCACAAACTGGACCGGGTTGTAAGTGGAGTTGGGGCAGTTGGGCATCCCATGTTCTTCAATCTCGTTGTCCACAAAGGTGACCCCGGTGAAAATCAGCCCCACACCGCCCCTGGCCCGGGCTGTGTAGTAGTCGATCCCCCGCTGGTTAAAGCCTCCCTGTGCGTCTCCCAGGCCAAGAGGGCCCATAGGCGCCATGGCAAAGCGGTTTTTGAGTGTAAGCGCTCCAATTCTGACTTGGGAGAAAAGCGGATCATACTGTGTCATTGATTTTTCTCCTTTAGCGTGATAAATTGATTATAGTATGTAAATATTTACATGTCAATCACTATCTGCACTAAAATTACACAGTATATCTTGGCTGTTTTGACCAATGTTTTGGATAAACTCACAAATACACTTTTATTTTTTATGGAAATTGCCCAGGGGAAAGATTTGGACACTTGTGTTATAGTTATACTGGAGGATGATAAACCATGCGGACATTAAAATACGCGATTCTTGGACTATTGATGCAGACCCCTGTCACTGGCTATGATATTGCAAAGGCGTTTGGTCCTGGGCTGGGTTCGTTCTGGAGCGCCAAGCACAGCCAGATTTATCCCGAGCTGAAACGGCTGACGGTAGAGGGACTGATACAATACAGTGTTGTGATGCAGGGAGAGCGGATGGAGAAAAAACTCTACGAAATCACAGACGCGGGGCAGGAGGATTTTATGCAGTGGCTCCTGCAGGACGCCCCCCTGGAGCCCACGCCAAAGGATGTATTTCGGCTGCGCACCTACTATTCCCAGTGGCTGGGAGAGGAGGATTACCTCCAGCTTGTCCAAAGCCAGATTGAAAAGCGGACACAAAAATACGACTATTTAAAGGACCGCTTAAACCAGTTTTACAGGGACATCGACCCCGCTGCCCTGACAGGCGCCGCACGGGGGGATTACCTGGTACTGTCCGGCGCCGTGATGCGGGAACAGAATTATCTGGACTGGCTCTATCATTGCCGCGATCTGGTCTCTTGCTGGGCACAAAAGAATCCTTCCCGCCGGGAAGGGAATAATCTCTGATTCATCATCTGGAAACCAAAGATGCAGCCTCTTTCGTTTCTCCATAATAATTCCCCCTATGCAGGCTTTATTTGCCGGCTTAGGGGGTTTTTCTCTGTTGTCTCTTTTCACTGGGGGATGTGGGGGAAGGCTTACACCGCGCCGAAGCGTTCGCTGGGCCACAGGGCCAGCACCGCACGGCCCAGAATATAGTCGGTGTCGATGGGGCCCAGCTGGATATCCCGGCTGTCGGTGGAGTGGTTGCGGTTGTCGCCCATGACAAAAATGGAGCCCTCGGGCACCTCCCAGTGGGTCTGCTGCATGGTGGGGCCGGGGAGGTACATCTCCTCCGGCAGATAGGGCTCGTCCAGGGGCTGGCCGTCCACATAGACGGTCCCGGTGAAGTAGTCGATGTCCACCGTCTGCCCCCCGGTGGCGATGACCCGCTTGACGATGGCGTGGGGCTCGGTCCAGCCGGGCAGGAGCGTCGAGGTCTTGTTCAGCACCACCACGTCCCCCTGCTTCGGGGTGTAGCCCAGCCCCCACACCAGGATCAGGTCGCCCCCCCACAGGG
>OFGG01002204.1_pt1 | contig 10944 bp, 10 predicted proteins | sample 1521701 | NCBI WGS metagenome assembly OFGG01 (sample SAMEA3504081, study PRJEB24116) | mouse gut metagenome | biome: mouse gut; feature: mouse-associated habitat; material: faeces | place: Denmark | collected 2011
GGCCCTGACCAGCAGTTCCAGCTTATCAGCAATCTCCTGGGTGATGGAGCCATATCGAATCAGTTTGGCAATGGTCATGGGTTCCTTTGAAAATTTTCGAATAGTCAATGTGGGGCCGCACAACGCAATGGGCGACAATACCACATTTACACGGGATCCATCCGGTAATCTGGTATCGCAGATTGGATTGGCCTGGTTGACTTCCCTCCCGGCCAGTCCCACAATCCGCTGGATAATATCTTCCAGCCGCCGCTGGCTCTCAAACTGCTTGTCCAGCTTAAACAGACGTCCGCTCTGCTCTATAAAGATATTCTGAGGACCGTTTATCATTACCTCGGTAATGGTGTCATCACTGATAATTGCATCCAGCAGCCCAAATCCTCTGATGGAACTGTATACCTGTTCCACGATGGACACCCTCTGTTCTATGGGCACATACTGTCCGTCCAGGTGCTGCTCCGTGACCTGTTCAACCCTTTCTTCCAACTCCTGATCTGTCAACTGGCTAATGGGTATATTATCTATAATGTAGTCCTTGATATCCGCTATCATCTGTTGCTCTGTCTCAAAAGTCATGTGATTTCTCCTTAGTATAATTTATCCAATACTTCTTCCTCTGCCAGCTGTCTCAGCAGCTGTTCCACTGTATAACCCTCATAACGCTTAATGCCTCCGACCTCCCTGACATCCGAAACCGCCGCCTTCTCCGAAGTCCTGCTGCTGAATCGATTATACAGGATACTGCACCGGATCAGAAGTTTCCAGTCATTCTGTTCCTCAAGAATCCTCATGGACGCCATAACCCGCTCCAGCTTCCTGTTGGAGGTTGGGGAACCGTCCCCCACCATTACGATTTGAGCGCATTCCCGCAAAATCTCCAGTTCTGATTTTTCAAGAGAAAAATCCATATCTAAAATAATATAGTCATAAGCACCGCACATCTTAATATTTGCAATCATATTGCGGATTTCCTCGGAATTAAGTTCAGCCATATCCAATGCGGTGGCTGTGGCAGAATAGAACCATACGCCCGACGAATCCTGCTTCACAACGCTCTCCAGCTTTACGGGCAGATTGCCTTTCCTGCTCTTGATGGCATAAATAATATCTTGAAAACTGCCCGTTCCATCTGCCTGAAAGAATACATCCGAACTGCCAAACCGCTCCAAATTCAGATAGAGAACCTTTTTTCCTTTTCTGGCCAGTCTGATTGCGCTTGCGGCTGCAACCGTCGAGGCTCCTGTGCCTCCGGATACCGCCAGATAGGCAATCAGTCTGCCTCCATTTCCCTGTTCCATATGAAGCCCGGTAATTTCTGTGACGTTTTCCGCGTAGATACTGAGAATCTGCCGATAAATCAGATCTGCTTTCTGAAATTTATGTATAACCTGCTGTCCCCGAAAGGATTCGATCTCCGCAGAATCAACCAGATAGGCAAAACCGCAGCGCCCGGGAATCTGCCGATTGTCGATCTCATAACTGTCATCCGCCAGAAACACATCTATCCTGCTAGCTGTCAACGCTTCAAGAGCCGCCTGCTCCTGCGTAAAAGAATACATTTCCAGCTTTTCGGTATACCGGGAATTAAATGCTGAGACCAGACGGCTCAAATAGGTCTTATCCCTCCCCAGAATTGCCACTTTAATTTTCATTTTATCCCCCCTGTCCGCCCGTTTCACAGAAACTCCCATAAACTGGCAGGATTTTATATTGTTTATAATATTGACCAATTAAAGCCGATCATATTTCAGCATTTGTAATTTAAAATTTCAAGAATAATTATACAATACATGCAAACATCATGTCAATATATTTGTTTGTATTTATTTATACAATTTTATATAAATAATTATTGATTGATCCCTGATTATAGCATAACTGGAATTCAATCCTTTTTTGAATCTTATTTACTATAATCCAATAAAAATGCACCACCCGCAATTACGCAGTGATGCATTTTCCATATGTAATAAAAGTTTAAAGTCCCTGATCCCCTATACTTATCTGCCCCCTCAAAATAACGCAGGACTCTTCTCCGGGACAATTTCATTGAAAACGCACCGGCAAGTCTTTGATTTTATTCACTATTTTATGCACCTGCCAGATATAATGATCTCTGTATTTCTTATCAAATTCCGCTTTCAACGCATATAATTCCTCAAATTCCACTTTCAGCCTCTCCTCCCCTGCTTCTCCAAACTTCTCCCGCAGCCATAGATAATACTTACTCTCCCAAAATGCAAATTCGGTATTTTGGGGGCGAACAGGTTTGTCTGAAAGTTTCGGGCCCCATACTCCGGCAATAAAAATGTCCATCAATTCTTCCAAAGACAGATATTTTTCAATAAGCTGATAGATTTCATCATAATCAGTAGTATTGATCTCCTTTATACAGCGCTCCCGTCTCCACACCGTTTCAAAAGAAACATACTTCGTCATCCAATCCAAATTGCATAAAATGCCTTCCGTATACGCATACCAAGATACAGACTCCGCAATTAAATCTGCCAACTGACTGCAGAAATCCCGTGAAATATCCTCTTCTTCCAGAGAGAAAACATACGCCGCCATCTGATAGAGTTCATTTTTCGGATAAAAGTACCGATACCCCCCATCTCTCAACCCCTTCCATATTTCCTGGCAATTCTCTCTATAGTAATCCGCAAAACCCACCCTGTCGTCCAGATAAGCATAGGCGCGCAAAATAAAGTACTTCCCTCCCAGAAAAGACGGCTTTTCCATCTTCTGTATGCCGTCCATAAATCTGTTCATGCTTCTATCCTTCGCTGCCGGCATATAAAAATAGGCAATGGCCAGGCACTCACCAGAGTTGGATTTCTTATCACTGTCATTCTTAAAGCCGTCTATCACTTCGTCTATCATGCTAAGGACCAGATCATAGTTCCCTGCCTTCAGCCCGTCCCTTAAGTCTTTCTCATACTGACTTCCCTCATATCTGTCCCAGCCCGCTTCATACATATGGCTGCGGAAATCCCGCTGTTTAACAGTTTCCGAATTATGCAGAGCAACTATTTCTTTCATATGAAGTTCCCACTCACCGCCTTCTGATTGAGCCTCCTGCATCAATTCAAACCAGAAGTGTTCTTTCCAGCTGGCATTCCGAAGCCGTTTTTCCAACAATTCCAGCACCTGTCCTTCCATCTTTCCATCATGCAGGCGCCATATGGTATAGAGCAAGGCTTCCGTCATCTGCACATCCGCCTGCAAAACCAATTCCCACTGCCATCCGCTGAATGCATCTAAAATCCAAAACTCTTCCTTATCTGTATCGCCTGTATAGTCTAGCCTCCACAGCGTTCTGTCCATTTCCAGTCCACACATCTTCAGGAGATTTAAAAACTGTTGTTTTTCAACCAGTCCAAAACAGCCATTCCCGAAAGAAACATTCCCAAAAACCGCTTTCAAAAGCACATCAAGCATTTGCCTCTCCTCATGTCCGCTCTCCAGTATTGTATGCACAAAGTGAAGAAGAACTTGATTATTTAATGCCTTTCTCATTGCTGCCTGCAAATTGAGCGTACTGATGTTATTATCACCGAAAAGATGGTAACACAGCAAAAGTTTCAACGGGTTCTGCCCGTTGCTGACTCCATGATTGGACAAATAAACAATTCCCTGCTGAATAATATCCAACAGGCCAACTCTCCCCCACTCCTCTTCCTCATTGTTAACGGTTACTCCCGCATTCCCAAAAGAGCAGCCCTGTTTCAACATTGGATATACACGCCAGTTTCCTGCTATGTAAAAACTCCTGTAATACAGTTTAAAGAACCTTCGGTACAGTTCTCTTTCATCCCTGGTCATATCTGCCGCGGTATAGATGACGCGAAACAAAGCCTGCGCGTCCGGCTGCTCTATCGCCTGGGGACCATATTCTTTCCAGGATACGCATTCCTTTCAACGCCCATTCATTTGTTACATTTAGAATAAAACCGTTTTTTTTGCGCTCTTGCATCGTCTCAAGCACGCATAGCCCCACATCCCCTTCTGCCTCCTCCGTGCAGCACTGCCTATACTTTTCGACGCATTCCCCTATTTTTCCTGCGCCCTCCTCTCCCCTCAGATCCGGCCTGCCAAAGAAATAATACTCCGCCCATAGCCGTATATTCTGCTTCTCAGCCAACATTGGCTTCCCGGGGTCCCATTCAAGAGCAAGTTTACAGATGCGGTCAAGTTCCGCTTCAATCGACGCATAGTCAAAGCGATCTCCCATTTTCTGCATCAACTCCGCTTTCTGCCTGAGAATAATAATCAACACTTGCAGATGCAGCGGATAACTGCTTGTCCAGAATCTCCGCTATCTCATATGCCTGTGCACAAACGCCCACCTCTGACGCTGTCTCCAAAATGCACTTGCATATTACTTCTAAACTGTAAAATTCCGCATGGGCGGATAAGTATTCCACTCCTCTGCCGAACTGCACACCAATCTGTTCCCATACACTCTCGTCACACAGGCAAAACCGAATTATATGAATTGCAGACTTAAAAAGCAGAAAAAATATTGCATCTGTTTCCCGGTTTCTCATCTGCTCCAGGAGATCGGACAACAGTTTCTTTTTCAATCTCTGCGGACATTCCTCCATAATGACGTCCAACATCAATCCCTGTACGCTCCTGGATCCATCGCTGTCTACGCTAATAAAATTGACAATGCAGTACATATCGGATACAATAAAGAAACATATACAGAACTGCAATCGTTTCCGTTTATTGCATCTTATTTGAATCGCATGAAGATTTTATAAGCAAAGTAATAGCAGATGGATTGAGGGGATGAAAACCTGGTATAGAGAGGGAAAGTCCGTATGACAACTGAGCACATTTATAAAAAGCAAGGGATAGAACTTTTTTACTATGAAATAGATAATGATTTACAGCCATTGGTTCTTATTCATGCGCAAGGGGTAGATGCTGCAAGTTTTAAAAATGTATGGACTCCTTTATCTAAAAAATTTCATATTTATTCAATAGACTGCTATGGGCACGGCAAAAGTCTGCATGCTGCAGAGCAATATAATGTGGTTGACATTGGTAAGGCCATTATACGTTTTATTGAAGATGTGGTTAAAGAGAAAGTTTTTCTTCTGGGGCATTCTTCCGGAGGATTGATTGCGGCATACATTGCAGCCAATACAGAACTTTGCAAATATTTAATTTTGGAAGATCCGCCGTTTTTCTCTTCACAGGGGGAAAGGCGTAAAAGCAGCTTTAATTATATTGATTTATCTACAATCTGCCATGATTTTATAAATCAATCCGATCATAAAGATTTTGTGCTGTATTATTTCGGCAGTCAGTACGCATGGAATTTTTTCCCTGAAAAATCCAGAGACAAGATTAAAGAAAAAATGATCGCTATGGCGTCAAAGTACAGAAAAAAGCATCCCGACAGAAATCTAAAAGTGATGTTCTGGCCGAAAGCCGCACTTAGCAGCTTTCAGGGCATGAATAAGTATGACCCACTGTTTGGAGAGACATTCTATAGCGGCAGGTTCCATTGTGGAATACCGCACGAAGATATATTAAGAAATATTAAGTGTAAAACAATATTCATGAAAGCGCAAACAAATATCAGTGAAAGCGGTATTTTAATGGCGGCTTTAAGCGAAGAAGATTTAAATAGGGTTTCAGCACTTGTTGCTGATTTACAAATTGTGCGTTTTGATTGCGGGCATGGCATCCATGTGGAAAAACCCAAGGAGTTCATAGCATGTCTGATAAAGGCAGAACTGCCTGGAGCGGCAAAGGCATCCGGCATTTGATCTCTTGACGGAATATGATCTCCTCTATTCTTCCAACGGTTTTCCCAGATTCTTTATATATCCGGCGTCCGCAAGCGCAACGGCACATAACAGTGCCCCCCAGTGATAGAATTTATCACTGTTTCCAGAATCGCAGCCTTCGCCGGTGATACTGTTGTAGTTTTCATGTACATGTCGGTGTTCCGTCCACTCCTTCATAAAGAGTACCGCCGATTTTTCTGCCAGATCACGACGTACATCCTCCAATTCGGTTCTGGCAAGCGCCAGATAGACCAAGAAGTTCAGCGGCGCCCACACACGTCCGCGCCAGTAGTTCTGCTCGGAATAAGCGGCATCATTGCGCGCGATAGAGGGCAGCATCCATTTTCCATAGAATTCATTCGGATTATAATAATGTTCATCAGCCATGCGGCGCTGCCGTGCTGAAGATACATGGGGAGAAAAAAGCGCATAGAAATTAGTGGGGGAAATGCGACGAGAAAATTCCCCGGTATCTGTTCGGCGGTTATAATAAAACCCGTTTTCTTCGTCCCATAGATTTTCCAGACCACTGCAGGCCCGGTTCATCCGCTCCTGTAATTCCGAAATATCTTCTGGGCGACCAATAATCTGCGCCAGCTCCATCAGAGAACGGCAATCCAAAATATATAGACCTGTCAGTCCCACATCTTCCAATTCCAGCCGGTTGGTTTCCATATTCAGCGGAATATCATCATACATGGGGGAATTATCCAGGCCGCTTTCCAGTGCCGCCCCGTAAGTGGCGTGAACGCCCTCCGTCTCCCAGCGGTTTCCATACAAAACAGGTATCCTCTCACTGCCCCAGCAAAGCGCTCCGCTCGGATTCATGCGATGTTCCGCAAACCAACGGTTCCACCGGAGCAGACCGATGTACATCTCCTCCACAATCCATTTTTCCCCCAATATGCGGTAGGTTTCCAAAAGCATGGCACTGCCCACAGGCGGCTGTGAGCGGTCCGCACTGACCTGCCCGGTAGCATAGGCAAAATTGGGAACGAACCCCGCCTGAGTCTGCTCGCTGAGAATCTCCCGCAGATTGCTGCAGGCCAACTGCGGACTGCCGAGACTGGCCATAAAACCGGCAAAGAAATTGTCCCAGCAAAACAACACATAGCCGCCGCTGCTGATACTCCACAGTCTGCTGACCGGTGATATCACCCGGTCGTTTTTGGCATCATAGATGGTATCCCAGGCCAGTGCGCTTTCCAGGGCTTCATACATTTCCCGCATTGGGCCATAATGCGTGGTCTTCTCATAATGGGACAACCGATGAGCATCGATCAGCGTCTGCACTGCCTCATAGCTTAAAGGGCTTCCGGTGGAAAATGCTACAGGCGTATCCAAAGCCACAGACAGGCAGGCTGTCTGTATCGGAATATTGGGATCCCAGGTGGCGCTGCCGGTGGTATAAAGGATTTTGTCCCCCTCAGAACCATGGGCAACCAGTGTCTGTCCGCACTTCTCAATCCATCCCCCCCGGCCCCATAGGAATCCTCCTTCCACTACCAGCATGGCCGGGCGGATCTGCTTTATGACAGGCGTGACCAGCAGAAACAATTCATCCTCTTCCCCGCCGATTCCACGCATATTTCCATACCACACCATCTCAGCGTCATCTTGGTATAGGTTTCATCAAAAGCATGAGGACCAGGATAGGCCGTTTCAACAGGGGTGCGATCATACGCACCCCCAAAACGCCCGATCAGCGTTTCTTTCAGATAATGTCCACTGCTGTATTCCTTGAACGCAATATTGAGGGCAAAGCCATCCGGCATATGAACATGTGAGAGTACACTGCGCACATTCCAGGTATGCCAACCTTTCAGGTACTCGCGTTTCATTTCACTGTAATTCATTTTTTATCCCCTTTGTTCCGATCTGCCTTGGCTTTATTCCATTTTGCTGCCGATATGTCATATTGAGGAGCTTCCCAAAGTTTTTCTGTCGCGCCGATTAGAATTTCAGTCCAGTATTTCGGCTGCCTCCCTCATTAATTCGATAATCGGAAGATGCTGAGGACATACGCGCTCACACTGACCGCATCCGACGCAATCCGAAGCCCTGCCGCTCCTCTGTATCAGTCCCGAATAGAAATTCTTGGATCGCCAGTCATCCGGGTAACGGCGCAATGTGTTCACAGTCCTGAATACATCGGGAATGCTTATTTTCTTCGGACATCCGTCACAACAATATTTACAAGCAGTACATCCTATCTGCGGCATACCAAGAAGTTCTTCTGTAACTTCATTGATGATCTTCAGTTCCTCCTCTGTCAGCGGTTCAAAATCACTGAATGTACTTATATTGTCTTCGATTTGTGCCATATTTGACATTCCCGATAATATGGTCATCATGCCCGGAAGAGAACCTGCAAACCGAAGGGCCCAGGAAGCAACCGACTTTTCCGGACGATGGTTCTTAAACCTTGCCTCAATCTCCGGAGCCATATTGGCAAGCATACCTCCCCTTACCGGTTCCATAACAATAATGGGAATCTTTCTTTCATGCAATATCTCATAAAGTCTCTGGGAGCGTACAACCGGGTTGGTCCTGTCAAGATAATTGAACTGGATCTGCACAAACTCCACCTCGGGATGCTCGTCAAGAATCGTCTCAAGAAGTTCAGGACTCCCATGGTACGAAAACCCAAAGTGTCTGATCTTTCCCTCCGCCTTTCGTTTCATGCACCAGTCAAAGCAATCGTACTCGACATATGTATCATAATTAGAACCATCCTCCATCGAATGCAGAAGGTAAAAATCTGCTTGTGTCAAGTAAGGAATAAAAAAAATTTATTTTTCTGCGAACTACAGACTGCATCTGCTTATAGTTCATCAAACTTTTCCATCATTCTACACAAATTCAAATATATCATCATGGAATAGATATTACCATAATTATCAATCGTTCTCCTTTACTCTCCAATACCCTTTTCTTCTTCCTCCAACTCTTTCGATAACACCAATCTTTTTTAAGTCTGCCATTGCCCTTTGCACCGTTTTGTATGACACTCCTAAACGGTCAGCTATTTCGGACAGTGAAATGTCCGTTTGCGCTGTTATAATCGCTAAAACCCTTGTATTCACGCCTTTTTCTTTCCGGACATCATTTGTCCTTTTAAACGCTTTGCTAGTCACAACCGCAATAAACTTAACCGTAATGTCGTTTCCAAGAATACTATATTCTGGAATCTTAGCACCCATCAAATCGCACTCCTCACAAATCTTCTGTATGCCTCGTCCCCATGCTTCTATATACCCAGCTCTGAAAAAGGTATTCGCTAAATCTGGATTATATGGTCTGGAATTATGAGTTTTCATAAGATTTTCTGTTGTCCAGTCACTTGGAAATACACATGCATTGCTAATATACATAGACTCTTCTTCTATTCGAATTTGAATCGGGATACCGTCTTCCCATTTACAATGTATCAATGCATTGTATACAGCCTCTCGTACTGCTTCCCTCGCATAAGGATACGTCTCCACTCGTATCTCTTTATCATAAGAAATAGATGCTTTTAAATATTTCAAATAAATCAGTTCAACTACCCTGTCTGCTATCAGAATAAGCGATCCTTCAACCACATCCTGATATTGAAGATCTGAACCTACACCAAACTTTCCAATTTTCACATAACAGCCTGTAAAAAAACGTTGTGGATTACGATAAAAAAGCAAAACTGCTGCTCGTTTCAATTTTCCATCAGCAATCAGTCCCAATTTATTGAGCAATTCCTCATTTGTACATTCCAAATCTTTACGTGTCATTCGCTCTGTACGAACTGCTTCCCGACGAAAAATTTCAAAACTCTCTATATCTAAGTCTGCAACAGAAACATTATCTATTGGAACTGCATCCCAACGATATCCTGTCTTTCTGACTAGAAATTCTGTCAGTGCCGAACCACGAAGTTGTTGTTTTGTACTTCCACTCCTATAATGATACTCGCCACGATAATTAACCGGATAAGAGCTTGGATTTACAATAATCTGAATATATTGTTTTCCGTTCTCATCCAGGCAATTTACGTCGGCTATAATCCCCATTGTATCCTTAATTTTATTGGGAATATCCTCAAGAAGTTTTTGGCAGTCAGCCACACCAACAATCTCCCCATTGTCATCAAGTCCGATATAAATGCTTCCTCCTTGCGCATTAGCAAAACCGCATACCCATTTCAGATATTCATCTCTCCATGACTCTTTATATTCTATGTTTTGACTTTCTGCCATACTTATCCTCCAAAAAATATCTTTTCGTTAATACGGATTTTCATTCAGCCAATCTGCCTAAATACATAACATTGTTATATGCAAAATGATCTCTATATTTATGCCGGCAAATATCAAGAACAGATAATTTTTTAATGCCTAAATTTAATAAAAACCACAATTTCAGAAATTTGTTACTGCACATCTTCACCCAATATCTCATCCAACATTCCATCCATTTGCACCATCATATTAGCATTTAATCGGGCACTTTCGTCTACTGTGAGCAAGTCCATTCTTCCATTAGGCATACTTCTCATATGAACCAAATCTTCTATCGCCACTGATGAAATTCCATCCATAAAATGCATTTTATTATTTACAATACTATAATGCAACCGATAAAGTCTATTTTCAAACTCTTCTCTAGTATTGGGTGTCTGCATTTCAACCAAATTCACATTTCTCATCCTCACTTTCATCTCTAACAGTAAATAACCTTATGTTCCCTAAAATTGACTAAGGCACCTTTAACAATTGTATCAGCACGATATTCCATATATGCAATCAACTTCTGTCCATTTGTATATTGCATATTTGAAATATTCACATTTCCAAATGCCGAATTGAAGGATGGCCTTCCTCCAAAATCTTCCCTCCATTCTCTCTGACCAATAAAAACTCCTTCATGCACCTCATTATTAGTAATTCCAGCCTCAGCTAATATACCCAAATTTAACATCTTACTCGAAATATTAAAGCCAATAATAGCGCCCGGAATCCAAGGATAACTAATTTCTTTAATAGCAGAAGTATGTATCCCTGCACTTTCAAGAGAATAATCATCTACCGCATAGTCCATTGTTGTAAGTATTATTTCCAGCAACTCTTCTTCTGTTATTTGTTTTTCTACCAAAAAAGCT
>OFGG01002205.1_pt1 | contig 10942 bp, 10 predicted proteins | sample 1521701 | NCBI WGS metagenome assembly OFGG01 (sample SAMEA3504081, study PRJEB24116) | mouse gut metagenome | biome: mouse gut; feature: mouse-associated habitat; material: faeces | place: Denmark | collected 2011
GTCACAGAAGAACAGCTTTCAACTTTTTTCTAATTTAAATTGACATTTCGGGTAATTAATTGTTAAAGTAGGAAATTGTCTCAATAAAGGGATAATTTCCTATTTTTTTGTAAAATGAAAAAAAGTTAATATTATTTTCATCCTAATCTTAAAAAATATATTATAATAGAGTTATTCAAGTGATGAAAGGATGAGATCCATGTCAAAAGAGAGTCAGATTATTGATACAAAATCATTATATGTAAATCCTGACCGCGGTGTTGCAACGTTAAACTATAGTCAAAATTACTTTACTGATATTCCATCATTAATTAATAGTGATGAAGTAAAGGGAATTGTTCGTCTGTATTTAGCTTCACGTAACCCTGATAATGATGATGATGCTTTTGATAATGCCACTGTTAACAAGTTTGTTGATATCTTAAAGAAAGTTCTTTTTGATGATGATAGTGCATTTGATGAATATGACCCTAAAGATATTCTTGAGAGTGTTGAAAAATTATACTCATACTATCGTTCACTATTACGGGTATCGGTAATTAATCTTAGTGATAATCAGATTATCGGTAACGAGTTCCGGACTATTGATACTCAATTCAACGACTTAGTGCGTAAAGCATACCGGATCCTCGAAGAAAAGCTCCAAGGTTTTGAAAACCGGACTTATCGACAAGTTAATGCGGCAACTAACGCAACAATCTTAGTTCAACAACAAGATTGGAAAATTCCAGCTGGTTATGAAGAATTAAAGGATATTGATTTTATTAATACCGTGATGCTTCGTCCACCAATGATGATGCATACTAAGAGTAACAAACGGGAAGGGGTCTTTTCTGAAGTAAAAGATAACCCGATCGAACGTTTCCGTGGTGAACGTGGTAAGTGGTATTGTTACCCAGCCAAGATTGGTGAAAGTTTAGCCTTTATTTACTTCAATGTTGATTACTTGGTAAACGGAATCGCGCTTTCAAACTTATTTGAAATTGCATCCCCTGATGAGATTAAGGGGCAAAAACCTGATATGATCCTTCTTTTCGGTCTAAAAGAAACAGAAGGCATGGTTTCTCATTACTATCGTGACGAAAAGAATGATTTGTGGGTTGGTGAAGTACCTTACACAGATAAGACTACTTACTTTGGTTACATGAAGAAAATGTGCTTGACGCTCCATAACCTTCATCAAATTTACAATGGTCGCCTACCAATTCACGGGTCCATGTTGAAGATTAAATTTACTAATGGTAAAGAAAAGAATGTTGTTTTCTTCGGTGATTCAGGTGCCGGAAAGTCAGAATCAATTGAAGCATTGCAAGAATTAGCTGACGACAAGATTGTCAGCATGGAAACAATCTTTGACGACATGGGAAGCTTTACCCTTACTGATGGTGAACCAGGGGTATATGCTCAAGGAACAGAAACTGGGGCCTTTGTCCGTCTCGATGATTTGAGTAGTGCCGTGGCCTTCAATAACATGGACCGGGGTGTTTACCTTAACCCTGAACAAAAGAATGCCCGGGTTATTATTCCTGCTGATACCTACGAAAACGTAATTAAACATCACCATATTGATATGTGGCTATACGCTAACAATTATAGTGATGAAGTTGGTATTCATCGTTTCGATACAAAGGAAGAAGCAGAAAAGGTATTTATTGCTGGACAACGGAAGGCCCTTGGAACAACTGATGAAGTTGGAATGAGCAAGACATTCTTTGCTAACCCATTTGGCCCAGTTCAAGAACCAGAATTAACTAAGCCGATTATTGACAAGGTCTTTACAAAGCTATTTGACCAAGATGTATACGTTGGAGAAATCTTTACTCACCTTGGTAATGACAAGTCAAAGGATGCTTTGAAAGAATCAGCTCAAGAATTGCTTGATGTTTTGATGAATAATTAAGATTACGATTAAGACAATTTTGTCATCGCCCTGTAACAAACAGTCCGTTACAGGGCGATTTTTGTGTCGTCAAGAAAAAATGAGCAATTTTTTTGAATAATTTTTACATGAGATAATTCTAGTTATAATTTTACAAGTTACTCAAAAGCGATTAAATCAACGTTTAAGCGACTATAAAAAAATCAGCGAACGTTTGTTACAAAAAATTACAGAAATAACGAAATTTGATAAGTCCTAGTAACCCGCTTGTAACCCTAATCCTGTATAGTAGTTATCGTTGAAATGAGTTATTTGATTAATTAAGAGAAAAGGATGGATTGAATTTATAATGAAGTTATCTAAGAAAGTAGCCAAGATTACAGCAGCGATTACTGGTGCAGTTGCATTAGGAACAGTAGCTACTGCAACGACTGCAAACGCCGACAGTATTTACACGGTGCAAGCAGGTGACACCCTTTCTGGGATTTCTTACAAATTAGGTCACGATCTAACTTTTGTAGATACATTAGCAAACAACAATAATATTGCTGATAAGAACTTGATTTACGTTGGTCAACAATTAGTAATCAAGGATGATGGTGAAGTTGCACCAGCTACTCAAGAAGAAGTTGCTACTTTACCAGCCGCAAATGTTGCACCACAAGCAGATACACAAGCTACACCTGCTGAAAATCAAGCACAACAAAACCAACAAGTACAATCAAACCAAGAAGCACCAGTTGCTCAACAACAAGTACAAACTCCACAAACACAAAATGTGCAACAATCTAGTGCTCAAGCATCAACTAGCTATAACTCAAATGTAGCTGGAAATGATGCTGCTGCCAAGGCTTGGATCGCAGCTCGCGAATCAGGTGGTAGCTACAGTGCACGGAATGGTCAATACATTGGTAAGTACCAATTATCAGCATCATACTTAAATGGTGACTACTCAGAAGCTAACCAAGAACGAGTAGCTGATCAATACGTAGCTAGTCGTTACGGTTCCTGGAGTGCTGCTCAATCATTCTGGCAATCACACGGTTGGTACTAAAATAAGATTTAATAAAATAGATAATCAACAAATTTCAAACATACGATAAAACGAGGTTGGAAAAATTTTAGTTTTTCCAACCTCGTTTCGTTTAAATATTATAAAATTCAGCTTGGTTTTCCTATAATTCAACATTCGCAACAAGTTCAATTGGACAGTGGCTTGAGCCTTTAACATCTGAGAGAATCTTGGCTTCTTCAATTCGTTCTTTCCATACATCAGAAACTAAGAAGTAGTCGAGACGCCAACCTACATTTCGTTCCCGTGCGTCATAACGATAACTCCACCAGGTATATGCACCATGCAAATTAGGGTGGAGATAACGGAAAGTATCTGTAAAGCCAGCATCAAGTAATTTACCAAAATCAGCACGTTCTTGTTTTGTAAAACCGGCTTTATGATGATCTTCTGTTGGTTCTGCTAGGTCAATTGGTTGATAGGCAACGCTCATATCACCGCCAATGATTACTGGCTTACTACTTTGCAAATTAGTAACATAATCAAGGAAAGCGCGATCCCAGTCAAGACGATAATCAAGGTGTTCCAACTTTTCGCCTGAAACTGGGACATATACATCAATCAAATAGAAGTTTGGATATTCAAGTGTGATTAGCCGTCCTTCTTTATCAAAGATTGAATTATTCATTCCGTATATAACGTTTTCTGGTTTATATTTAGTAAAAATGGCGGTACCAGAATACCCCTTCTTTTCTGCATAGTTCCAGTATTGGTAATAATTAGGGATTTGAAGCGGTTCTTCGCCTTTATCCAATCGTGTTCGCTGTAGACAGAAGAAGTCAGCATCTTGGCGCTTAAAATCTTCGACAAATCCATGATTAATGGCTGACTTCAGGCCATTGACACTCCAAGAAATAAATTTCATGTTAATCCTTCTTTCAATTTAATCAAACCATATCTCTGTAATAATTGTACAAGGAATTTGATTTTTCATTAAGTAATAAGACTCTTTTTGTGATTTTTGATACAAAAACTGTTGTGGATGTTAAATAAAAATATTCATATTGTATATACAAGAATATCAACTTTAAGAATAAAAAGGTCAATATATTAAGGGGATCGCCTACTTATATTGAAAACGTTTATATAATATTATTTATATATAAAGTTACGTTTATCACAAAATTGTCAAAGAGTCACAACTTAGAGGAGGGTGTCTAATGACTTCAAAGTATGAAACAGAGTCGAAAGGTTACACGATGACAACCGTAATGCAGGAAGCTGCACGATGTTTATTATGTCATGATGCACCATGTTCACAAGCCTGTCCAGCACATACTAATCCGGCCAAATTTATTCGAAGCGTTCTTTTTCGTAATGTCAAAGGGGCAGCTGAAACGATTCGGGAAAATAATGCGCTAGGATCAATCTGTGCACGTGTTTGTCCAACTGAGCGTTACTGTGAAAAGGCATGTACCCGGGCTAAAATCGATGGACCAATTGATATCGGTGGGATTCAACGGTATGTCACTGATATGGAACGAAAGATGAATATGAAGATCCTTAAAGCCGGTAAGCCGAATGGGATGAGTATTGCCATCATTGGTAGTGGCCCATCAGGTTTACAGGCAGCTACGACTCTCCGCGAAAAGGGCTATGCAGTTGATATCTATGAAAAAGCTGCTAAGGCTGGCGGTTACTTAACCTACGGCATTCCTGAGTATCGGTTGCCGGAAGAAATTGTGGATTATGAAGTTCAACGAATTGTCGACCTTGGTGCGCACATTATCTATAACACAACTGTTGGAAAAGATATTTCAATGGATGATCTTAAAGCTCGTTACAATGCCGTGATTGTTGCTATTGGGACAAGTGAAGCAAAGATGCTTCCAATGTTTGAACACAATATCTGTACTGAATCAGCAATCTCATTTTTAGCCCGGGCAAAAGAAAGTAAGGGTAATTTAGAAGATCTTCCGCAAAATATCCTTGTTATTGGTGGTGGGGATGTTGCAATGGATGTTGTAACAACCTTAAAGAAGCTTAACGTTCCTTATGTTACCGATGTTGTTTATGAGCAGTTTGATGAATTCAAAGCTTCTAAAAAGGAACTTGCCGGTGCTCAAGAAGCTGGTGTAACAATTGTTGATGGTTACGTTCCAAAAGAAGTTCATCAGAATCGTGCTACCTTTACTCACCGGAAGATTAAGAGTGAATTAACTATTACTGCTGATAAGATCATTTTAGCAGTTGGTCAAAAAGCGAATACAGAAGGACTAGACATTGACTTACAGCATAATGAAATTCCATTCCGTGAACCACGATTCCGGACAAAAGATCCCAAAGTTTTTGCGACTGGTGATATTGTTGCCGGAGATAAAACCGTTGTGGTAGCAGTACAGAAAGGAAAAGAAGTAGCAGAAGAAATAGACCGGTTGTTAGGAGGACAAGAAAATGATTAAAAAAGATTTATCTGTAGACTTTTTAGGAGTTCATTTTGAAAATCCATTTTGCTTGTCGTCCTCACCTGTTGGGAACTGTTACGAAATGTGTAAGAATGCATATGATGCTGGTTGGGGCGGTATCGTCTATAAGACTTTATCACCAACACACTTTAAGATTGATGAAGTTTCTCCCCGGTTTGATGAATTAGCCAAGGAAGACATGCATTTTGTTGCCTTTAAGAATATGGAACAATTATCAGAACACCCCTTGGAGCAGGACTTGGCTGATATGCGACGGTTAAAAGAAGAATATCCCAATAAAGTCTTGATTGCTTCAATTATGGGTGAGACATTGGAAGATTGGACCAACCTGGCCAAGTTAGTAACTGAGGCAGGGGCTGATATGATTGAATTAAACTTCTCTTGTCCACAGATGACTTCTCATACCATGGGTTCAGATGTGGGAACTAATCCAGAATTATGTAAGAAGAATTGTGAAGCTGTTAAACGCGGGACTAGCCTTCCAGTTCTTGCGAAGATGACACCAAATATTACGACGATGGTTCCGGTTGTTAAGGCATGTCTAGAAGGAGGGGCAGATGGCTTCTCCGCAATCAATACTGTTAAATCAATTGTTGATGTTGATCTAAAGAAGAAAGTTGGCTTACCAAATATTGATGGTAAATCTTCTGTTTCTGGATTATCTGGGAAAGCTGTTAAGCCAATTGCTTTACGTTTCTTACAACAATTACGGTCAGCAGCCGGCCTTGAACAACTACCGATTTCTGGAATTGGGGGAATTGAGACATGGGAAGATGCTGCTGAATTTATTCTTTTGGGTGCCACTACTCTCCAAGTTACAACTGCGATCATGGAATATGGTTATCGGATCATTGATGACCTTACTAATGGTTTAATGCATTACATGGAAGAACAGCATGTAGACCACCTTCAAGATCTTGTCGGCTTAGCTAATAAGAATATTATTCCTACTAACCAGCTTGACCGAAATTACAAGGTTTACCCTAAGATTGATTGGGATAAGTGTATCGGTTGTGGACGTTGCTTTATCTCATGCCAAGATGGTGCTCACCAAGCATTAACTTGGGATGATGAAAAACGGCAACCAGTTTTTGATAAGAGTAAGTGTGTCGGTTGTCAACTTTGTGCACTTGTTTGTCCTGTGGGGGCTATTAAGTTAGGCCTTATTGAGATTAAGCCAGGTCACAAGGGCAATCCAGCAGAAATCGATGTAGGATCTCAACGTCTTCATCGCTATCACCCAGTAAAGGCTAATCAAGAAAATTAATTATTAGTTTTCCTCATATATGAAAAATCGAACTGCAACTTTGTGAAATGCAAAATTGTAGTTCGATTTTTAGCTTTATTATGTCACATTGTAACTCTTAAATTACTGCGAGGGGCTCTTTTTTAGTTGGTGATGGGAATTCTTTTTGTAAAGCAAGTAACTCATCATCACTTAGTTCAATATTACCAGCTGCAACATTTTCTTCAGCATGTTTTGGACTGCTGCTCTTTGGAATGGCAAGGACATTTCCAATTCTTAAAACCCACGCAAGCATAATCTGGCTGACAGTTGCATGGTGATTTGCGGCAATTTCTTTTAGTAGCGAATTATCGGTTAACTTTCCAGATAGGCTGTCACCCTGTGCAAGCGGGGAATAAGCTATTAATGGGAGCTGATGTTGTTTCATTAAGGGAAGAAGGTCAAATTCAATTCCCCGACTATCGAGATTATAGAGATCCTCATTAGCGACGCAATTAGTGCCATTTTTTAGGCACCATAATTCTTCAAGATCACTGACATCGAAGTTTGAGACCCCCCATGCCTTAATTTTTCCTGCCTTTTTAACTCGTTCTAATTCATTGACTGTTTCTGCCAACGGGATCCCACCCCGCCAGTGCAAAAGGTAAAGGTCAAAATAGTCTGTTCCTACGGCTTCTAAACTTTGGTCTAAACTATGCTCAAGTTTTGTCTTGCTGGCATTTGAAGGAAGAACTTTATCAATTAAGAATAGCTTTTCCCGACTATATGGTTTGATGGCCTCAGCGACAAGCGCTTCAGAACGACCATCGCCATACATTTCCGCAGTATCAATAGCTTGTGCGCCAGCGTCAATTGCAGTTTGAATGGCTTTAATTTCTGTGGACCGATTGACGAGAGAATTTCCCATATTCCATGTTCCAATTCCAATTGCAGGTATTGAAACATTATTGATTGTGACTTTTTTCATCTTGCGCGGCTCCTTTCTATTTTCCTACTTCTATTATATTCTTTTTAGTCAATGGTCCCTAGCATATTAGTTGCATTTTAGCTGAAAGCGTTTAACATAGACAATGAATAAGAAAGGAAGCATTCTTTATGGCTAATGAATTACAAAACCGTAATAATTTATTTGATAGTTTGATGAACATGCGTAACTGGATGAACGATGATTTCTTCTCTAACCTAACTCCGGTTGCTGATCACATGAAGACAGATGTTACAGAAGATGACAAAAATTATACCGTAAAGATTGACATGCCTGGATTTGATAAGAAGGATATTCACATTAATTATGCCAATGATATTTTGACAGTTACTGGTCATCGGGATACCCTTGATGATGATGGTGATAAGGATGGCAATGTTCTGCATTCTGAACGTCGGTATGGCCAAATGAGTCGGCAATATCGTTTACCAGATGTAAATAAGAAGGATATCAAAGCTCAATACAAGAATGGTGTTTTAACAATTACTCTTCCTAAGAAGGATGAGACTGATGACGATGAAAATCATATTGATATTGAATAATTAAATTAAGTTAAAATAAGGAGGCTGAGTTTTCCCAGTCTCCTTATTTTTTGTCTGTTTCTTGAACGTATGTTTGATTGAAGATATAATAATATTTACTGAAGTGCTGGAGGTATTCTTATGATAGGGCGAACATATATGGCAATCGATTTAAAATCATTCTATGCTTCGGTCGAATGTACTGAGTGTGGGCTTGATCCTTTAAATGCTAACCTCGTAGTTGCCGACGAATCGCGAACTAGTAAGACTATTTGTCTCGCCGTCTCACCAGCTTTGAAAAAATTTGGCGTTTCTGGTCGCCCGCGATTGTATGAGGTAGAACAACGAGTAGCATACTTGAATAATCGTCGTGCCAAAAAAATTTCTCACCAGCGATTATCACCAGTTGTTTCAATTTACCGGGATGAACTATTAAAATCACCGGAACTTAAAATTGGTTATAGGATTGCGCGCCCACGAATGAATTTTTATCTTGAAAAAAGTGTCGCCATCTATGAAATTTATTTACGCTATTTACCACCAGAAAAGATCCACGTTTATTCTATTGATGAGGTAATGATGGATATTACTGATTATCTTAATGAATACCATGTTAGCGCCCGTTCTTTAGCTAAGGAAATCATCCAAACAATTAAAGCAGAGACACAAATTACTGCAACTGCAGGAATTGGGACCAATCTTTTCTTAGCGAAAGTAGCGATGGATATAGTAGCTAAACGGATTCCGGGAGATGAAGACGGGGTCCGGATTGCACAGATGAATGAACATACTTTTCGCCGTTACCTTTGGGCGCACCAGCCACTAACAGACTTTTGGCGAATTGGTCCTGGGTATGCGCGCCGACTAAAAAAGCTGGGTCTTCATACCATGGGAGATATTGCTCGATGTTCATTGGGGAAATTATCTGATCCGATGAATGAGGAAGTATTATACCGCGAATTTGGAAAAAACGCGGAAATCATTATTGACCATGCATGGGGATACGAGTCCGCCTCCATTAAAGATATCAAAAATTATCATTCATCTGATCATGGGGTGTATTCTGGACAGGTGTTGCCTCGGCCTTATAACTTTACAGAAACCCGGTTAGTGATTCAAGAGATGGTTAATTCATTAGCTCTCCAGTTAACCAAGCAAAACTTAGTAACTGATCAAGTAGCTTTAAGAGTCGCCTATGATGTTTCTAATATATCGGAGGAGTACCAAGGACCATTAGTAACCGACTTCTATGGACGGCAGGTACTCAAGCCGATGCATGGAAAGGCTGATCTTTCCTTACCGACTTCATCTGGGACAGAATTAATGGAGGCATTTATGAAGTTATGTGATTCGGACCTTGATCGGCGATTGACAGTTCGCAAAATTACGGTAATAGCGAACCACCTTCTTTCACCAACGCTTGCTCGATTGGCGAATTATAATGAGCAGTTAGATTTATTTACTGACTCAACGAAAAAACATAAGAATCGTTCCAAAATTCAAGAAAAGGATCAAAAACTACAAAGACTTGTCCTTGATTTGCAAAATGAATATGGTAAAAATGCCATTATTCGAGCAGCTGATTTAAAAAAAGGCGCTACTCTTTTAGAAAGGAATAGTCAGATTGGGGGGCACCAAGCATAATGGAAAATGAGGATTTATTGAAAATAGAAAAAAGCCTGTTTAGTGATACCTCAATGTATCGTGATATCATCAACACTCCTCGGCATGTTTCTCAAGCTCATACGCCAATGACCACCGAAGATCGCGCTGCTCAGTTTTCTCCTTTTGCGGCCTTGACCGGCTACCATCAATTATTAGCAAAGGTAGGGGAAAAGTATGGTCATAAGACTTATCCCACAGCTGAGATGAGGCATCGAATTAGAGTCCAACTTGCTATGATTGAACGGGGCCGATCACATCCGCTAATAAAAGTTGAATTTTTTAATGGTAAGACAGGTTTTTATGAAGAATACACGGGAAAATTAAAACGAATTGATCACCATGCTCATCACCTAATATTTGATGACGGAACAAGGCTTATAATTCAAAATATTCGTAAAATTAAAAGAGATCAGCAAAACTGATCTCTTTTAATATAAGATATACGTTAAAATGCTTGAATAAGTTTCATGATTCCGAACACAATCAAGAATGTTGAAACTAACCATACCACTGTAATAGCGGAAAGTAATGGACTAAATAAAAGAATAACTCCTAATACCAAGCTCAAAATTGCCAGAATTACAATGAACCAGTAGTATCCGCGATGGAATTCCTTGAAAAACTTAGCACTGATCAACTCAGTGATAGAGTCAAGGATAAACCAGATAGCGAAGATGATAGCAATGAAGAGTACCCCAAAGCTTGGTTGAAAAAGAAAAATAATTCCTAAAATGATATCTAAAATTGCAGAAAAAATTAACCAACCTGAGGATTCTCCTAGGATTCGACCAATTCGTTGACGGAACCATAATTCATAAATTCCGCGGAAAATAAAAGCAATTCCGGCAACAATGGCTAAGAAGTGAAGGGTTTTATCTGGCCGCGTGAATGATGCAATTCCGGCAATGATAAATAAGACTCCAACAATTAGGCTAAACCAGTCAAAGCCCTTTTTAGTTTCTTCAAACATTGAAAAACCTCCCTAAAAATAAAATCATTAATATCATAGTTCAAATAGGTTGATAAAACAAGAAGAAAGGAAATCTCAACAAAGTAGTTATGACAATATATAAGTTGAAATAGTGAAAGGAGTTGTGACATAAGTTAGGTCACTTCCATAAAATACGAACAGCGCAGTACAACAATGG
>OFGG01002206.1_pt1 | contig 10932 bp, 16 predicted proteins | sample 1521701 | NCBI WGS metagenome assembly OFGG01 (sample SAMEA3504081, study PRJEB24116) | mouse gut metagenome | biome: mouse gut; feature: mouse-associated habitat; material: faeces | place: Denmark | collected 2011
CTTGTCCCCGTCGAAGTCCAGCAGCATATTCAAGTTGGATTCCCCGTCCTTGTTCTTAGCCACCTGCAAATACCGGCGGGTCTGGGCCGCGTCTGGATGCTCCTTCCACAGCAGCAATATCACGTCCGCGTCCTGCTCGATCTGCCCGGACTGCCGGAGCGAGGCCATTGTGGGCGGCAGGATGCTCCCGTCCTTTCGCCGCTCCATGCGGCTGAGCTGGCTGAGGGCGATAATGACCTTCCCTGTGGAGCGTCCCAGCTGTTGGAGGCCGCTGGAGACCTGGCTGACCCGCTCGAAGTCGTTCAGGGGCCGTCCGCCCCGGGCCGCAGGGATCTTTTGCAGATAGTCCACCAGGATCACATCGTAGTGATGGGCCATGGCGTAGGACCCGATGGCGGAGACGGTCATGCCGCTGGCCTCGATGAGCTCCAGGCCCGGGGCCGTCAGGCGGGAGCGGAGCTCGTAGACCCGCTGGAAATCGGCCTCCTCCAGTTTTCCGGTCATGATCTGCCGAAAGCTCAACTGCGCCTGACAGGCCACGGTCCGGTCGTGGAGCTTGTCCGCCGCAGTCTCGTAGGAGAAAAAGCCCACCCGCCGTGTTTTGGCCCCGGCAAAGGCGATCTGGAGCGCAAATGCTGTCTTCCCCGCGGAGGGATACCCACCGATGACCACCATGTCCCCACCGGCGACATGGACCTCCTCGTCCAGGCCGCCAAAGCGCCATTTGAAGTACTCCGGGGGCTTTTTCGGGTCGTGGCGGATGAAGAACTCCCGGACCCCCTGCTCCATGGTGAGCCGCCGCACCCCGGGACGCTCGCACAGGAGCAGGTTCCCCCGGTCGATGAGGGCCCGGCAGGCCTCCTCGTCCGCCGCCCGGTTCAGTTCCTCTCCCAACTGCCGCAGGCGGTACAGGCGGCTGGTCCGCTTGAGGGTCTGGGCGTAGGCGTCCGCATTGGCGGAGGTGAAGGTCCAGTCAATGTACTCAGCGATCCGGGGCCGGTAGGCGTCCCCCAGGTCCGCCGCGACCAGCAGCGGGTCCACCGCTTCGCCCCGGTTGTAGCGGTCCCGGATGACTTGGAAGACCCGCTTCCCCTCCGGCGACAGGAAGTCTTCCTCTGTCAGCGCCAGCATCATGGGGCCCACCGCCTTTTCGTCGATCAGCATCGAGCCCAGCACCCCGGCCTCCGCGCTGAGGGCCTCACTGCTCAGGGCCAGCTGGTTGTTGTTTTCGTTCATATCCATGTTCCTCCTTCTGGAAGCACGGCGGCGTTTTCCCCGGGCTTGCCCTGCTGGGACTGCCCGTCCTCCTTCAGCGGGTAGACGCTCTCCCAGCCGTGGAGGATCGAGGTCTCCAGCAGGGCCAGCTTCAGTCCCCGGTCGCCGCCGGACAGTCTGTCAAGTTTGTTCAGCAGTATTTTCGCCGCCCGCTGGGTGTGGAGCGGCTTTTTGATGTTTACCCGGCTCTCCTGGAAGTCCGCCAGGAGCTGCCGGAGCTCCCCGTCCTCCCCCGCGTACCCGTCGAAGACCGCCGCCACGCCCTCCGGCGTGTTGGGCTTTCCCGGCGGAGACGGTTTAGGGGGTAGGGGGTTCTCCATGTTAGTTTCTACATGGTTATTACATGTACTATATATACATTTGCCGTTTTGGGCACTCTCACCTGCCCGTTCTGACAATTGCATTTGACGGTCTTGACAAATGCAATTATCGTTTTCGGTCATGCCGTAGAGCGTCAGGAGCTCATCACCGGGGGTATACCAGGCCGTGCGGTCCCGGTGGTCGTTGTTGAAGCTCCCGGCGAGGATTGCGCCCTGCTCCTTGCAGCTGTCGATGATCCGCCGGATCTGACGCACGCTCCACCAGGGGAAGAGTTCCTGAAACGCCTTCACGGAGTTGAAGGTCCACCAGCGCCCATCCTGGTAGTTCCGCTGGTTCGCCCGGTTTTCCTTGTACCAGTACATGAGGGAATCCAGGAAGATCGCCTCCTCCAGCCCGTAGCGCAGGGCCACATGGGCGTAGCCGGTGATCCTGTCAAGAGGCTTCATACACTGCCCCCCTCCCTCTGCCCGGCGGCCCCCTGCGTTTGGGGCCGAATCGTTCTCTTCTGCATGGCCGCGTTCCTCCTTGTTCAGATGGGCGCAAGGGCCCTTACATAGGGCAGGAGATGGGGAAAAGTTGCGTATGCGTGTGCAACGCTCTTCCATTTTTCATACAGGGATTTGGGACCTGCCTCTGATTTTTGTCAAAAAGTGCGCAAAATCCGGGATTTTTTATAGAAGTTGCCCTATTGAAATTCCGTGGGGCTTTTGGTACACTTTTGTTGTCATTTGGTGTGTACCATTTGCCACCCGCCCCTTGTGGATGTTCCCGCATCCGCAGGGGGCGTTTTTTGCGCGCTTCGTCACGTGCGCTCACTCCTTCCTCTGGTTTGCATAAATTGTGTCCAACTTGGACACATCGTGTTCTTTCAGCTCTCCCTCCCCTTTGCGAACCTGATCTCGTAATAGGCCTTGTTCGCCCGGGCCGCGAGGTCCATCAGGGCCTCGAACACCGGCAGCTCCACCTGGTCGATTTGTCCATCCGCCACCATCCGCAGCAGCGCACGGTCCACCCGGCTGTCCACCAGCTCCAGGATGCAGCTGACGTACTCCGCCGCGGCCTCCGCCAAGGGCCGGTCCACCTCGAAATCCGGCAGGAGGTCGTTGAGTGCTGTGCTCTGCTCCCGCAGGTACACCCCCGGAAGCCACGGCGCATCCAGGACCTCGCCCAGGATGCCCAGCGCCTCCAGCGACGCCATCCGCGCCCCGGATTCCCACGCCCGGACGCTGTCCGCAGAGTACCCGGACCGCTCCGCCAGGGCTTCCTGGGTCAGACCGCTGCTCAGCCGCGCCCTTTGCAGGGCGTTCCGTTTGTTTTTGTCCATGGACCCGCCTCCTTTTTGAGGGTATCATGGTGGTGGGCTACCTGCGCCTGGTCAGGTACAGGCCGCCGTCCTCCGTCAGGTAGGCATTGCACAAGCTGCCGTCCTGCAAGAAGACCCAGCACTCATCGTCAATGGCTTTTATGGCCGTTACCTCCTCCGTGTCGAACCGGGCACGCAGCTGCTCGATGATCTGAACGACACGCTGCGCATTGGCAACCGCCTGGTCACAGGGATCCCCGATGTACTCCTGGAGCTTGGGGGCCAAGGGATCGCTGCCAATGCTGTGAAGCGATGCTTTGTGAGATTTGTCCATGGGGTCCTCCTTTCTCGGGTATGATGTGTTTAGTCTTTCCGACGCCGTTTGAACGCGATCTCCAGCGCTTTTCGACTGCATACCTTCATCTCGTCAGCGGTCGGAAGCGGGTAGCGCTTCATATCCAGGAAGCAAATCAGGATCATGGCCCTCAGCCACGAAAGGAACCACCCGACAGCACAGACATTTGCTGCGATTACCAAAACGATCGTGAAAATCAGCATTGCATTTCTCCTCTAGGCCCTCTCCAGGACCAAGCCGCCGTCCTTACCCAGCCGGGCCATGTACTGCTCGCCGCTGCGGAGCCGGACGCGGCAGTGGTCGCCGAAGGTCTTCAACTCCAACAGCTCCTCCGGCTGGTACTTCTTCCGAAGCTGCTCCATCACCAGGATCGCGCTGCACATGGTGGCGACAGCGTACTCGTAGCAGTCGTCCTCCCGGTCTACGTACGCCTGCTCCTCCGGCGTGAGCTCGTCCCGCCACTCCTGGGTCTCCGGGGCGTTGGTCTCGTTGTTCAGGCACCAGTCGATCTGGGCCTTGCGTTCTTTATCCATGTCTGTCCTCCCTCCCTTTTCATCACGGCGTCACTCTGCGCCGCCGGTAGGTTTCAACTCCACTTTTCCTCTCCGACCGGGCCTGATGGGTCGCCCGGGCCAAGTACTCAGCGAGTGCATCCTCTGTGATCCAGACCTTTCCTCCGGGCTTGCGCTGGATATAGGCCAAGTGGCCCGCGCTGCGCTTCATATCCAGGGTGTTCACGGACACACCCAGACGCTCTGCCACCTCCCGGCGGGTCAATAAAACTCTCGCCATGCGGGTTCCTCCTTTCTTAGCTAGCCGTGTCCCGGCCAAAGAGCTGATCAATGGTGCAGTTGAGCAGATCGGCGAGCTTGGGCAGCTTAGCCGCCTGGGGGGTCTTTTTCCCGGACTCCCACTGACACACCATAACGCTAGTCACGCCTACGCCTTTGGCAAGCTCTGCCTGCGTATAACCTGCGGCTTCCCGCAGTTCCCGGATATGTAGATTTGCCATGGGCACACTCCTTTCACTTCTTGTATGCTGGTAGTTGATTTTTGCTTAAACATATGGTAGGATATAATAGCTTGTGGCTAACATATCCAATGGGCGGTGCCCCCTTTCTTTTGCTTTTGCGGATTGCTTGTGGTTAGCTTGTCCGTAGTTACATGATAAATCCGTAATCCTGTGTTGCCAAGGGATAAGTACAGGTTTCTGTATTTATGCCGAAATCAACAATTCATAATATAGGAGTGATATGTTATAGATGCGGAGAAATTTGTGCAAAACGTCAAGATGTTATGCGTAATGCTCGACTTGAAACCAACAAACGTTTGCAAAGATAGTGGTGTTGGGGGAAGTTTTATATCGGACATAAAGCGCGGTCAGACTCCGTCTGTAGCAAAAGTCCAGATGCTCGCGAACTATCTGGGCGTCACCACCAGCGAATTACTAGGCGAAGTTCCTATGGGCGGTATTCCGCAAGCAAGAGCGGCCCCCACTCTTCCAGACAGCGGATTTGGAGCAAGCCATGCTCCATTCCTTCCGGCAACTGAACGACGAAGGTCAAAAGCGGGGTATAGAGTACCTAGGCGACCTTTTGGCCTCCGGGCGTTATTCATCGGAAGGCGGAGGCGAAAGGCTGGCGTAATGCCTTAGGAGGTGACTAACACCTTTGGATAGGGAGTTTTTTGTGCAGAATATAAAAAAACTCTGTGCTGTGAAGGGAGTGAAACCTACAATTACATGCCGTGAAAGCGGTGCAGGCAAAGACTTAGTCAACAGAATTGAAAGCGGCGGGAGCGTCCCTTCTGTCGAGAAAGTTCAAATGCTTGCAAACTATCTGGGTGTCACCACCAGCGAGTTACTGGGGGAGGTACCAATCGGAACTTGTACAACCATTCCCGACACACCGCAGGTTTCGTTGCCCACTTTGGAGGTGGCCTCTGCTTATGACAAAACCACTCCGGAGTTACAGGCCGCCGTTCGCCGGGTGCTGGGCTTGACTTGATGGCTTCATGGATGTACACTGCGTTCATCCCCTTTCTTTTGCCTTTGCGGATTGCCTGGGGCTATCTTGCCTGTAGCTATATGATAAATCCGAAATTGCGTAGTGTCAAGCCTTTATTTTTGAAATTGCTAATTTTATGCGAAACTTCCAATTTTTTATAAGGAGTGATGCCTGCTGGATGCCGAGAGATTTGTGCAAAATGTCAAAATTCTATGTCTGCAACGCAAGGTAAAGCCCACTAATGCCTGCAAAGAAAGTGGCGTCGGAGGAAGTTTTATCAACGATATAGAGCGTGGGCGTCGTCCACTTGTCACTAAAGTTCAAATGCTCGCAGATTACCTTGGTGTCACGACCAGTGAGCTATTGGGAGAGGTGCCTATGGGGACTTACACCAAGGAAATTGTCGCTATGTCGCCATCAGACTTGACGCTGTCTGATGCAGAACAAGCCCTGGTTTCTGCGTATCGCATTGCTACACCGGCTGATCGGGCTATCATAGACAATATCATCAATCGATACGCACCTGCGGACAAAGCAGAAAACCTCGCGTAGAGTTATACAATTTTCAGAAATAGAAAAAACTAAGAGAAAAAAATAAACGTGTCCAAGTTGGACACGCAAGGGAGGATATTCCAATGGCTTTGATTCAGTGCCCGGAATGTGGGAAGGAAGTTTCTGACAAGGTAAAAGCGTGCCCTCATTGTGGTTATCCGATGGAAGAAACTTCTCAGTAGTTAAATACTCCGCAACCTGTTGAGGTCACGGCGATCAACCTATCGTCCAAAGATCCCGGCAAGACAAAAAAGATTGTTATTGGCATTGTTGCTGCTATCTGTGTTGCTTTGATTGTTGTGATCGGTGTGTTTGTCAATAAGGCACACACAGAGAGGCAGGCCGCGCTGGATGCACTGAACGCCCGGAATGCGTACATCGACAACTTGGTGTCCATTCGTGAGGTCATGATTATGGGTGCTATGGATGCGGAAGAAATCTGCATCCTTACCCATGATGTCTGGTACAACACGATCTATGAGGAGTACAGTTTTGACACAGCTCCATATACCAGAGATGAAAATGGCTCATATCACGATGATTTTAATGACTCCATCAGCGCCTTATATGCGGACGAAGAGATCAAATCTACTGTTTCTGATATCAAAAGCAATCGGGATTCGGTCGATGAACTGATGAAACAGCTTCAGAATCCCACAGATGAGTTTTCGGCCTGCTATGCTACATTGGACTCAATGTACGATGCTTACTGCGGGCTGACAAACCTTGCTACCTCACCCACCGGAAGTCTCAGCTCTTATACAGAGTCCTATCGGTCATTCGATGGAGACTTTGCAATGTACTTTGAAAAATTGGCAACTCAAATACCAGAAAAGCAGGAACAATAGACAGAGGATGCGTCCAAGTTCGGCACACAAAGGAACATCAAAAAAGGGAGGGATTTAAGGATGAGCAATGAAGAGAAAATCTTAGAACTGCTGGAAAAGCACGGAGAAATGCTGAAAAGGCTTCAGGAGGACCAGTCCGAAATACGGGAGACCCTGACGCGCGTGGCCATCACCCAGGAGAATGTTGTCCTGCCCCGGCTGAGCCTTCTTGCTGAAGGGCATAAAACCTTGTTGGAGACCTTAGCCCCGAGGAACCGGGTGGAGGCTCTGGAGGATGATGTTGCCCTCTTGAAGTCCGTCATCAAGTCTATGTCCCAGCGCCTGAACGATCTGGAAAAGGCGCAGTAATGCCCCAACCCAGCTTTTATACAAAAAATGTGTCCAAGTTGGACACACCGCAATTAAAATACATACACTATGAGAGATGAAAAAGCAAGGTCGTTCGTATTAACCCAGGGCTTTGAAAAGTCATGGGCTGCGATGGATCTCGGCGATGATGAGTTGAGATTACTTCAAAATCTGCTAATACTTAATCCTGAAGCTGGTGATGTCATCCAAGACACTGGCGGGGCTAGGAAGGTCCGTATTCCCTTGACTGGGAGAGGTAAATCGGGCGGTGGGCGTGTGATTTACGTTGATGTTGTTGTAAAGGAACAGATATACTTGCTGTTGGCCTATCCCAAAAATATACAGTCCGATCTGACCCCACAGCAGAGAGATATGGTACGCAAGATGATTGAGGCAATTAAGGAGGAGTAGTAGTGGATAAGAAATATTTCGATGTGCTAATGGAAAGCCTTGAAGACGCTGCGGCGTTTTCCAAAGGCGACGCGTCTCGGGCCAGGGTGGTTAAGTTTGCCCCCCCCCCCATAAGGCATCACTCCCCAGATCCTTAGGCGTACAGAAGTGCAAGGTATATCCTGCTCATGTGATAAAAAAGACTAACAGGGCCTATAGCATTGTTGCATCTTCTTCTAAAAGGAAAAAGCGGCTCTCGAAATAGGCCCGCCTGATGCCTGCCGGAAAAGGAACGTGTCCAACTTGGACACATCTCCGGCGATTGGAGGGAAGTGCAGTGCCACGCCCTAAAAAGCCAACTTATGAATATGTCGAGCGTCTGAAGCTCTATCGCAAGTGCATCAAAGACGCTGACGGGAAATATGTTGCCATCTACGGCAAGACGCCCGACGAGCTCACCCAAAAATTGTCCGCCGCAGTCGAGGCCATCAAAGATCGGCAGGCCCGGCGAGATGATCCGCTTGTGTCCGAATACGCTACGGACTGGCTTCGACTGGTCACGGCGGACATGAAGCCCAAAAACCGGGAGGTCTACGAGGGGGCCATCAACCTCCATGTGGTCCCAATCATCGGGCAGAAGCGCATGCGGGATGTCCAGCCGGATGATGCCCGGCTGGTGATGATTGCGTTGGCAGACAAGTCAGCATCCCTTCAAGGCAAAGTCCTGCGTACTATGCGGAAAATGTTTGAGAATGCGATAGACAATGAGCTTATCGATCGGAATCCATGCGCCAAGCTGAAAAGCGGCGGGTACAAGTCCAAAAAGAAGACCGCCCTGACGCAAGAGCAGGTGGAAGTACTTCTGCAAGCCGTCAAAGGCACCAGAGCTGAGCCCTTTATCATGCTGGGGATCTACACGGGGTTACGGCGCGAGGAGATCCTTGGCCTTCAGTGGGACTGTGTAAAGCTGGATGAGCAAACGCCTCATATCATCGTCAAAAGAGCACTCCGATGGGACCACTGCCGCCCGGTCGTGGACCAGATTCTCAAGAGTGACGCTGCTTTTCGGAGCATCCCCCTCCCTGTTCAGCTCACCAGCTATTTGCGTGATATCCAGCAACCTTCCGGGCATGTGGTCGGTGGCGATCCGCTCTCCCAAACCCAATTCAAAAATTTGTGGCGAATCGTCGAGAATCGCTGTGTAGGGGAAAAACATATACTATTCCATATTCTGCGACAAAAGAGACATCTACCTTCATGCGGGAAAAAGGCGCAAAAAGCAGGGGTGGAAATTTCTATTATACGATCGATTTTCCAGTGACGCCTCACATTTTGAGGCACACGTATATTACAAATTTGATTTTATCGGGAGCGAACCTAAAAAAGGTGCAGTACTTGGCAGGCCATGCAGATATCAAAGTCACTTTGGACATTTATACTCACCTTGTAGATCAGCACCCTAACAATTTTGTAGATGAGGTTAACAAAGCGTTTGAGGTTAAAAGCAAGGTTAAAACGGAATAATGGATTTAAAATTTATTGTGGCGCAACGTTTAATCGGTTATAGGTAAAGCCTTCACACGCAGGAGGTCACTGGTTCGAGTCCAGCAGTCTCCACCACAAAATTCCCTAGAGCCGCAACGGTTCTAGGGAATTTCTATTTCTCGGAAAAAATCTTTTGCTAGTAACGCGGAAGTAACACCGGCGGAAGGTCAGCACCCCCAGCATCGGCAGGTCTTCGGTAGATGGTGAAGCCGCAGATCCCGCAGCACATTTTCCGGGACAGCGGGTAGACCGCGTCCGGGCCTTTGGACTGTTTTTTCATCTGACGCAGGGCCTGGGCCTTGTCATAGAACGGGAGCTGGTGGCGTACACTATCTGATAGTACACGCCACTACACCAGACTCTATTGTATTTTCTCATTTCCTCTGAGCTCTGGCAGGGTGTGGGGAGAATTTGACGCTTACCTCTCCGCGCAAAAAGGGAGGCGCACTTTCCGTACGCCTCCCCCATTATTCTCTTAAAACGCCCAGTCTCTAACTGCGGAGCCTCTGCAGCCCCAGCTCCCGTTTTTTCGCCTGGAACTCCTCCTCGGAGATGATATTCCCTCGCATAGACAGGTAGGGCTGCAGGTCGTCCTCTGCGGAGACGGCCACCCACCGGCCCACCATCAGGACTGCCAGCGCGTCGGTCATGGGGCAGCAGAAGAGATTGCTTGCCGACAGGATCCACGTCCGCAGGGAGAAATAATCCTGCTCCAGGTACGCCTGCGTAGAGACACTGCACCACACAAAAGCCGCCAGCATGACCACGCCGCCGATGATGCCGGCCTTCGCCTTCCCGCTGAGATTCCGCAAGGTTTCCAACATATTCCCAATACCTCCTGTTTCTGTCTATCAATTTGACAGGCGTTTTCAGATGCTGTCCGCCCGCAGGGGGCGGACGGCGTCCGCTCCCCGGGCTTTCGGGAGGTATCATACCATGGAAATGCTTCAAAGTCGTTTCATGGAGCTTACGATTTGATAACAATTTTTCGTCTGCCTGTAACAAATCCCGACAAAATTCTCAAAAAGTATCAAATCCGTATCTCCCAGCCCTCCAGCGCGGCAAAAGCACCAGGGGACGGAATGATATCCCGCCCCCCCCTGATATAAACAGATTCTGCCCGCCTCACTCTCTCAGCAGCTGCCTTCTCTCTCTCCAGTCCGGCAGCACCTCCTCCACGCAGGCGTAGAAATTTCTGCTGTGGTCCTTGTGCCGGATGTGGGCCAGTTCGTGGACGACGACGTAATCAACAGCCTCTTCCGGATACTGCATCAGTCTCCAGGAAAAACAAATCCGGTTTTTCGCACTACAGCTGCCAAAACGCTTTCTGGCTCCGGTAATGGTAAGTCCGGTCGGGCGAAGACCCATAATCCGGCCATAATGCTCCACCTTCCCGGGGAGCGTCTCCTTTGCCAGACGGATCAGCTCCGCCCGCTCCTCCTCGCCGGGCTCGGGATGCCTTTCCCGCCGCTCCCTCTGGATAACCTGATGTTCCCTGATCCAGTCTTCGTGCCGGGCGACAAAATCCTCTATGGTTTTCCGGGCCAGCCTCATGGGGGCGCGGACTACGACCTCTCCCTCGCCCGTCACCTCCAGCGCCAGCGTCTTCCGCCGGGACCGGATCAGCTCATAGGCAAGCCCGCTCACCGGATATCCCCCCGGTCCTTCAGCTCTCCCACGATTTTCCGGTACATCTCTTCGTCGATCCTGTACTTCTTCAGATATACCAGATAGCCTGCTGCGATAGCCAGCAGCGGCAGCGCCATCATGGCCGCTTTCATCATCATAAGACCCTGAGCAGTCACATCTGCGGCGCTTTCAGCCCGGTTGATACCGGACACAATCAGCGTCAGCGTCACCACACCGGTGGCAATGGCGGCCCCCAGCTTGTTGATTAGAGGCTGAATGGAAAACGTGACGGAATCATTCCGCTTCCCCAGCTTCCACTGCCCGTATTCCACCGTATCCGCCAGAAACATCAGCATCAGC
>OFGG01002207.1_pt1 | contig 10928 bp, 6 predicted proteins | sample 1521701 | NCBI WGS metagenome assembly OFGG01 (sample SAMEA3504081, study PRJEB24116) | mouse gut metagenome | biome: mouse gut; feature: mouse-associated habitat; material: faeces | place: Denmark | collected 2011
CGTTTTGGCCCGGCCCCACGGTTGCGTGCGGTAACTGAATTGGAATGGGCGCGCGGCTTAGCCGGCGATCTGGCCCTGGAGCGCGTCCAGCAGCTCCTGGACATTGCCGCCCAGAAGGGCCTGCTGCTCCACATTGATGACGCCCTGCTTCACGTCGGCCCACTTGGCCTGGGCGGTGGGGTAGAACTTGGCGGAGCCAACGATCTCGATCCAGCTGGCGGCATCGGGGTTGGCGTCGGCCATGATCTTGCCGCCGGTGCTGGTGGCGGGCAGGAAGTCCTCCATGATAACCCAGTCGGAGTAACGGGTGTCGTCATAGAAGAAATCGAAGAAGGTCTTGATGGCCTCGACTTTGTCGTCGGTGTCCTCATTATCAAATACCATGAACCGGTCCATGACGCCCACGGAGGAGGTGCTCTTGCCCTCGTTGGCGGGGATGGAGGCGATGCCGAAGCTGATGGGATTCTCAGAGCTGGCAACGTAGGAGGAAATCTGGTTGGGGCCGATCATCATGGCCAGCTTGCCGGCGGCAAACAGCTCCTGGAGGTTGTAGCGGGTCTCGGTGGAGGGGTCGGAGTTGGTCAGGCCGTCCTTGACCAGGCCGACGATGTACTCAACAGCTTCCACGTTCTCGGCGCTGTTCAGGGTCCAGTTGCCGGAGGCGTCGGTGAAGTCGCCGCCGTTGGTCCAGGAGTAGTAGGCGAAGCAGGCCTGGCCCTCGTCGGTGGTCATATCCACGCCCCAGGGGTAGATGTTTGCGTCATAGGCCTTGATGGCCTCGCAGGCGGCCCTCAGCTCAGCCCAGGTGGTGGGGACCTTATCCACACCGGCGGCCTCAAGGATGTCCTTGTTGTAGTACATGGCCCGGGCGGAGGCCAGGTCGGGAATGGCCCAGATGGTGCCGTCGATGTTGGACTGCTCAATGAAGGCGGGGTAGAACTTGGCATAGGTCTCGTCGGAGACAAAGTCCTTGATGGGCCGGAGCAGGTCATCGCCCACGTAGTCGGCGAAGGTGTCGATGTTCAGGATGTCGGGGGCGGCGTTGTTGGAGACGCGGGTGTTGACCACGGTGTAAATGTCGTTCCAGGAGACCACTTCCACCTTCAGGTCGATGCCCTCGTTGGCGGCGTTAAAGTCGTTCTGGAAGCCGGCCCACCAGTCCTTGGTCTGCTTGCCGTACTCGGCGGCAATCACATTGATGGCGATCTTGTCGCCGGAGGGGGCGGGATCAGGGCTGCCGGAACCGGAGCCAGAGCCGGAACTGGGGTTGCTGGGGGTGCCGCCGCAGGCAACCAGGGAGAGGCTCATCGCGGTGGCAAGCAAGGCTGCAAGAATCTTCTTCATTTTCATTCTCCTTCTTTGTTGATTTTGACTTGCAGAAAATAAGGCGTATAGAGAAAATTCACAAATACACCTTACTAAAGACTATTATACTTGTCGATTGTGTAAATCATAGTGTGTAGAGTACGGAATATAGAAAAATCGTACGAACAAGTGAAAGCTCGTACGATTTTCGTGCTCTATTGACCCCTGACCTTTTTCCGGAAGGTGCTGGGGGTGGTGCCCGTCATGGACCGGAAGACCTTGGAAAAGTAGTTGTAGTCGCTGATGCCCACTGACTCGGCCACGGCGGATATGGGCATGTTGCTTTGAAGCAGCAGCCGCTTGGCGGCGTCGATACGCCGCCGGGCAATGAGGTAGGACAGGGTCTCGCCCCCGGACAGCTCCTTGGCGATGGCGCACAGCTTGGTGCGGCCGATGTGCAGGTGCCGGGAGATGGAGGCCAAAGACAGCTTTTCCATATAGTGCTCGTCCAGATACAGGGCCAGCTTCTGGGCGTCGGTCTGCTCGGTGGCCAGAATCATGCCCTTGAGCTGGATGTAGGCGGACAGGGCCTCCAGGGTTTCAGCGTAGGCCTGGACCTCCTGCTGGGAGTACTGGCGAAACTGGAAAAAGGCCTCCTTCAGGGAGTCGGGCCCGCCGGGCCACCAGTCCAGCAGGGAACGGGTGTGCTCCCACTGCTCCTCCATGGGGGAGTCGTCCAGATAACAGCCCACGGCCAGATAGGCCAGGGGGTTTTTCCGGTCGTAGAGGGGCATAACGGCCTCGCAGATGCCCACGTGGCAGCGGTAGAACTGAAATCCCCGCTCGGCGGTGTAGTGGCGTATCTTGCACTGGTCGCAGGCGATGCACCGCTCGTGGCCCTCGGGCAGGTCGTTGATGGCCCGGCAGAAAGGGGGGTGGCCCCGAAACAGGTTGATGTCCCGCCCCTCGGGGTCCAGAATGTTGGCGGGAACGCCGGTAAGGATCTTCAGGTTGGCAATCAGTCTGCGCAGCTGCTCCTCGTCAAAGAGGGTGTTCACACCAACACCTCCCACAGTGAAACTCTCCTCTCCGGCCTGACAGGCCGGAGAGCATGGGGGTACCCCCATGAGTCTGATTCAATTACTTGCGGTAGCGGTTTACAATGGCCTCCAGCTCGCTCCAGCGCTCCTCCATGTCGGCCACCAGCTTGAACTGGGTGCGGCAGCGGTCCAGGTTCTGGCCCTCCCGGCTGATGTGGAAATAGTTGTCCCCGTCCAGGTAGTCGGTGAGGAAGCGGATGCCGCACTCCAGGGTCATCAGCTTGGCCCCCCAGGGGAGATAGGCGATCTCTTCGTCCGTCAGCGTGCCGCCCGCGCCCTCAAGAAATGCCTGGGTATACAGCGCGAAGAGTTGGAGGTCCAGGCTGACCTTGCTCAGATCCCGCTCATCCTCCGCACAGTGGTTGGCCCCGAAGCGGATGGAGTCGCCGAAATCGTTGATGGACAGGCCCGGCATGACAGTGTCCAGATCGACAATGCACACGCCCTCGCCGGTCTTCTCGTCCATAAGGACGTTGTTGAGCTTGGTATCGTTGTGGGTGACCCGAAGAGGCAGCCTGCCCTCCCGGAGGGCCTGGAGGGCTACGGAGCAGTCCGCTTCCCGGGCCAGTATAAAGCTGATTTCCGCCTGGCATCCCGCCTTGCGGCCCAGAGGGTCCGCCTCTGCGGCGGCTTTCAGCTTTGCCAGGCGGTCCTCGGTATCGTGGAAACGGGGAATGGTCTCATACAGCGTCTGGGCCGGATATCCCTGGAGGAGACGCTGAAACCGGCCGAAAGCCCGTCCGGAGGCGGCAAACAGCTCGGGGGTCTCTGCCGTCTCATAACAGACGGTGCCCTCCACAAAGGGGTAGGCCCGCCAGGCGCCGCCGTCCGGATCAGTGTAGTAATATCCGCCTTCCCTGGTCCGGAGGAAGCGGAGCGTTCCGCGTCTGGCGTCTCCGCCGGTCTTCTCCAGCTCCCGGGAGAGATACTCGGTGATGCCCACTACGTTTTCCATCAGCTGATCGGGCCGCTTGAAGGCTACCGGACTGATGCGCTGGAAAATAAAGCGGCGGCTGGCCTGAGTCTCCACCAGGTAAGTATCGTTAATGTGTCCCTGCCCAAACCGCTTGGTGCCCGCTACGGGGGCGCCAAGTTCAAAGGCGGCAAAGGCGTCGTGCAAATAAGCGTCCGCGTTCGGCATGGTGATGTCTCCCATAGTTCCGTTGAAATAAAGGCGCGTTTTTCAGCGTCCCATCACATTATAAGGGCCTTTTCCTGGTTTTGCAACTGATAAATTGCCTGGGAAAGGAAATGTTCCAGCCTTTGAGGCCGGCGCACGGTCCACATGCCCGATTATACATCAAAAATTGAATTATAATATCTGAAATTGTTCCTTTTTCAAGAAACTACATATACCACACAAAGGAGGGACGCTATGAGCGTTTTTACAAGTGAGCGGGACGCATTTGCCGCGCATCTGCGGCAGGAGGAACGTTCTTCCGGCACTATTGAGAAATATCTGCGGGATGCTGCCGAATTCTCCCGCTGGCTGGGCGGACGGGCCCTGAACAAGGAAGCCGCCGCCGGATGGCGGGAACACCTGCTCGAGGAGGGATATGCCCCTGCCACCATCAACTCCATGCTGTCGGCGGTCAATGCCCTGCTTCGGTTTCTGGGGCGGGAGGACTGCCGGATCAAGTTTCTCCGGGTGCAGCGCAGGGCTTTCCGGGAGCAGTCCCGGGAAATGACGCAGGCTGAGTACAGGAGACTCCTCGCTGCGGCGGCGGAACAGAGGCAGGACCGGCTGGGATTGCTGATGGAAACCATCTGCGCCACCGGGATCCGTGTTTCGGAGGTACAATATATCACTGTGGAGGCCGCGCGGAACGGAAGAGCGGAGATTTACCTGAAAGGGAAGATCCGCACGATTCTGCTCCCCGCCAAGCTCTGCCGAAAGCTGCTGAAATATGCCCGAAAGCACAACACCGCCTCGGGAGAAATTTTCCTCACCAGAAGCGGAAAGCCCATTTCCAGACGCCAGATTTGGCGTGAGATGAAAGCGCTGTGCCAGAAAGCGGGCGTGGAAAGCTCGAAGGTCTTTCCTCACAATCTGCGGCACCTGTTTGCCACCGCGTTTTACAGAGCCTGCCGGGATATTGTCAAGCTGGCAGATATTCTGGGACATTCCTCTATCGACACAACTCGGATTTATCTCATGACCACCGGGGCGGAGCATGCGCGGCAGCTGGAAAAGTTGGGGCTTGTAACATAGTTTCGTCATTGTGGACAAAATCTGCATTTCGCCTACATAGATATTCCAGCTATTTATCTTTTATTATAGCACACTGAACAGATAATGGAAGATATTTTTTCATTTTCAGCAAAATAGCAAAACAGGTACAAAAATCAGGGGCCGCAAAACAAATGTTTTTGCCGTCCTAACCTTTTTATGCCTGTTTCAATTTTATTCTTTCTGCATTTTTACCTATTTTCGAAGATTTACATACGAAATGCAGATTTTGTCTACATCGATTCAATGCGGCCGTATCAAAATCCGGCGGAAGTGCAAATGCAAAAGAATTCGGGGAAATCCGCATTTCAGACTCCGCCTGGGAGAGTCAATCCGCGCAGTATGTTCCCTCGCCTCCGCGCCCTGTGCCGGAGACGGGTGACATAAAAAGGACGAGGAAAGGAGGCGGACCCATGAATGCAGGTTTTGCAGAGGGGATTCCCCCGGGCTGGACAGCCCCGCCGCATGTACATCGGGACGGCGGGGCTGAAGGGCAGAGGACACGATGAAGCATCGGATGATACGCACGAGCTGAATCCCTTATCATTGGGCAGCCCGCAAAACTCTTTTTCGTGACGATACCAGGCAAACCACAGGAAACTGTGGGACGCAAAGCCAGAGGCTGCGGGACGGTATTCCGTCCTATGCTCGTTCGGCTGCAACCGGCAAACCGTTGGAAACGGCGGGACAGCAAAGCCAGAGGCTAAAGAGCGGCGTGCCGCTCTACGCTCGTTCGGCTACCGGATACTTTGCATCCGAACAATTTTGCAAAGAAAGGAAGAATTGTATGAAGATTTATAAGACCCTGCGCAAGCGCGGACTTGCCCTGTTCCTCGCCTTGACGATGTGTTTGAGCCTGATCCAAACCACCGCGCTGGCTGACGACTTGACCAGTCCGGCAGATGAAGGAACCATCTGCGGGATCCCTGCCCATACGCACACCGGTGAGTGCTGCGCTCCTGGTTCCGAGCTGGCCTGCGGCCTGGAGGAAGCGGAGTGCCATACCCATGATGAGGCGTGCTTTGTAGTCAGCGAGAAGCTGGCCTGCACGCTGGAGGAGACCGGGACGGCCGGGGGACATACCCATGACAGCGCGTGCTGGGGGCCCCTTACGGAACTGGTCTGCGGCATTCCCGAGGGGGAGGACCACGTCCATGACGGCAGCTGCTATCAGCCCGTTACTGAGCTGATTTGCGGGCTGGAGGAGGACGAGAGCCACACCCACGAGGATGTCTGCTGCGCACCTGTGGAGGGCTTGATCTGCGGGCAGGAGGAAGCCGAAGCGGTTGAGGGGCATACCCACTCTGCCGAGTGCTATGTAACCGAAAGCGTGCAGATCTGTGAGTTGGAACAAACCGAGGGACATGTCCACGGGGAAGACTGCTATAATACAGTGTTGGCCTGCGGTTTGGACGAACACGAGCATGACGCGGAGGACTGCTACCCGGTTCCCGCAGACGTGCAGGATTTTCTGGAGTTGGCTGAGCGTCTGCCTGCTCCTGAGGACATCAACGCGGACAACTGCGAGAAGGTCATGACGCTGGTGTATGTAGAACTGGCTGACGCATGGGAAGCTCTGAAAGATGAACACATGGACCGCGCAGACGTTCAGGCCGCAAATGAGCAGATGGAGGCGGTCGCGGCGGTGCTGAGTGATACCAGCTTCTATAGTGATGAGAGACCCGTCTACTATGTTGACCATGTCAATGGTACCGATTGGAGTCACAGACCACTGCAGGATGTGATCGACAAGGCGGGAAGCACCCCATGCACTATCGTTGTCAAAGAAGCGATCTATGTTAAAACTTCTGGACCTAACGGGGGACAGATAAAGATTGCCGCGGACCAGGATATCATCATCAAAGCTGAGGACAGCGGATCGATCAATCGGGAAACCAATCCGAGTTACGGCAGGAATTCCGGCTATCTGTTTAACGTTGAGGGAATGCTCAGGCTGGAAAACATTTCCGTTTCGGGCAGCAAAAATGATGATGGGGATAAAGTGACAAAAAATGCCTTAGTCCTTGTTCAAGGCGAGAACGCCTCTTTGACACTGGGCAGTGGAGCTGTTCTAAAAGACAATGCGAATTGTGCAATTGATAATGGACAGGGGGGCGCGGTCTATATCAGTCAAGGCAGCCTCACTATGGAATCCGGTTCCCGTATTGAAGGCTGCACCGCCAGCCACGGCGGCGGCGTTCATGTCGGAGGCGGTGCCAGCTTTACTGCGAATAACGGTGCAAGTATTACTGACTGCCTGTCTGCTCAAGGGTCTTCCGTCTATCTGGCAGAGGGAGCGTATTTCAACAATGATGCAGGTATAGACGGCGTTTATCCTTTGGAGAATCCCACGCTGGCCAGGCCTGAAGACCGGATTTATGTAACAGTATTGGTCGATGGCTCCAACGGATATCCCAGTGAACCAAGCATTGTTAAAGATCGTGTTTTCCTTTCCTTGAAAGACAAGAATACACTTAAGCGGCTTGATAACAATGAACCTTGGCTCAATGATGACTACACGCAATACATTGATAAAAAAATATGGGAAGATCCTGATTTCAAGGAAAGTTTGTATGACGAAGGGACCTATGGACTTTTTGACGTTACTGGTTCTAAGATCAAAGAGTACTTCAAATCTGAGTTTGATTGGGATAAATTCCTGGGCGTAATCGGAGCATTTCACCAAGAGGGCGTTTCCTGGGTAATTGCAACAGATGGTAAGAAACCGCGGGAAAATCCATATGGCGATGACCAGGGCAAGCTGGAGGATTATGAAGTTGTTCCATACGTCATCAAGTTCCAGCCTGAAGGTGCTGACTGCCCGGGCTGGCACATCGACTGCCGGGTTGTTCCCAAATCTTGGGTGTCCCTGTCCTACGACCATAATCTGCCCAGCGGGACCACAGCCAAAAATTTAACTATGCCTGACAGCAAGGACGGTAAGCCGGACTTTGACCAAACGATCGAAAAGGCTTTCTGGAATAGCAATGCGGTCGAAACTGATAGCACGATTACTGCCTCATATGGTACCCGGGCTGTGACCCTCAAATTCCTTGGCTGGAATACTGCGGCAGATGGCTCTGGGGAGAAGTACGTTCCAGGTGGTAAGATCACTGTTAGCGCGGACACCGTCCTCTATGCCCAGTGGGAAGTTCAGAAACCGGAATATAAGGTGGAGTTCCACTATCAGGATAGTGTGGGGTCGGATTACACTTGCAAGTATATTGTGATCCGTAAGCCCTCCATGGATGACTTTGCATCCGGAACAGTGAAGATTGCGAACTCTGACAAAACTCCAAGCGATAGTGTTACGGCACCTGCTGGCGCTGCTCAATATGAGTTTGATGCAGATAAAAGTACAGAAAAGACTCCAATTATTGCTGAGGGAGCAGAGGGATACCCCGCTGTTCTCAAGGTCTACTTCAAGCTCAAGGAAACCCCGAAGCCTGCTTTCACGGTGTACAAGAGCGTTAGCCCCACAACCGATGTCAAGGCTGGTACGGAACTGACCTACACCATCGTGGTCAAGAATACCGGAAATGTTACGCTGGAGCAGTTCGCATTGACGGATACCATGACAGCCCGGAAAACCACAGGCGAAAGGACCACAGATGATGCTCTGGACGGTATTCGTAAACTCGACAGTGAAAAGAGTAGTGACGGTGTGAAGCTCGATGGTAACGCCATTACTATTCCGGCCTTGGAGCAGAATGCCAAAGCTACGATTGTATACAAGTATACAGTCGGCGCTAAGGACGAGGGTAAGACGTTGGTCAACACGATCACGAAGCCTAAAAACCTGGATGAGAGCGATGAAGAAGCGAACAATCTTACCACTGAGACCACTTCCACTGTTACCAAGATCACGATCAGCGGTGAAAAAACCTGGGAGGACAATGGCAATGCTGCTGGCAAGCGGCCGGAATCCATTACGGTCAAGCTGATGAACGGGAACATAGAAGCAGCCTCCAGGACCGTCAGCGCCGGTGATGATGGCAAGTGGTCCTACTCCTTCGAGGCCAACAAGTTTGACTCTGAAGGCAGAGAGATCACCTATACTATTGCCGAAGGGCCTGTCTCCGGTTATACCCCTACGGTCGACAGATACAACATCACCAATACCATCCAATCTGTTGGTTACACGGTAGAGTTCTACAAGGATTCTACGGATGCCGCTAACAAGTTTGGCGATGTGGTAACCGGAACTGCGCCGTATGGAAGTATTATCGCAAGGTTTGCAACCGACAAGATGATTCAAGATCATGCGCCTGGCGCAGGTTATGGTATAGGGGCAGTAGTATCGGAGGACCTGCAGAAAACGATTGGCCTGACTGAAAGCGAGAATGTTATCAGGGTCCTCTACCTGGCTGAGAAGCAACCCGTGCCGGACACGCTTTCCTACACAGTGGACTATCTGGAGCAGGGTACCAATAAGAAACTGGCCGATACCAAGACGGTCTCGACCGACTTGACTTTGGGTACAGAAGTAACCGAAACGGCCATTTCCATCAGCGGCTATACACCGGTTGCTCCTATCGAGACGGTGATTACCATTCAAGCCGAGGGTAACGCCATTACCTTCTACTATACCGCAAACGCTGCTCCCGATGCAGGAACCCACACGCTGACAATTCACTATGTATACGAGAACGGCACTGTTGCTGCTCCGGACCATGTAGAGAAAAATCTTGCGGAGGGCATAACCTACGATGTTCCTTCCCCTGCAAGGGATGGCTATATTGCCGATCTCGTCAAGGTGACCGGACGCATGGAAAATGAGGACGCGGAACATACGGTTATTTATCGCGCTGACCGCATCGGCGGCGGAAATGACGGCAAGAAGCCGGACGGCATTCCTGACAGCTTTGAGGCTGTAGTTTACTATAGCGTCAACAACACTCGCTATGGGACTGTCGCCGCCTCTTACCAGACGTTTAATCTTGGACCAGATAAGAGTGATGCCCGTACGCTCCGCAACACAGCCTCTGCCACCGCACTCAGCCGTGTATACTTCATCGACTGGACGCTGGAAGGAAACCGTTTGGATGTCAATACCGGACTGAATCGCAGTCTGACAGTGGAAAGCGGCGAAGTGTACTACGTGGTTGCAAACTTTGGACGCCGCAGCACAAGCGGCGGCAATGAGGGCGGAACTGGAGGCAGCAGCGGCGGAGGTAACAGCGGCGGCAGCAACGGAGGAACGACCGTCATCCCCGATACACAGACGCCGCTTGATCCGGGTATCACCATTGACGATCAGGAAGTGCCTCTGGCAGGCGCTGTGGGCCTGAACGACGCGGACCACTTTGCCTATGTCATCGGCTATGAGGAGGATGGTACCGTCCGTCCGCTGAACAACATCAGCCGCGCAGAGGTTGCCACCATCTTCTTCCGCCTCATGACGGAGGAATTCCGCCAGTCCAACTGGTCCACCGTCAATTCCTTCATCGATGTGGAGGAAGGAGACTGGTACAATAACGCCGTCTCTACCTGCGCCAAGGCTGGGATTCTGACAGGCTATGAGGATGGCAGCTTCAAGCCCAACGCCAGCATTACCCGCGCGGAGTTTGCGGCTGTCGCGGCCCGGTTCCTGGATGACAGCTATGTGGATGACGGCAAGGGTGATTTTTCCGACACGGCGGACCATTGGGCCGCTTCCTACATCCGTCTGGCTGCCAAGGCCGGATGGATCAACGGCAGCGGCAACCGCTTCGACCCGGAAGAGTACATTACCCGCGCCCAGGTCATGACCATCGTCAACCGTATGCTGGACCGTACTCCGGACAAGGACCACATGCTTCCTTCCATGAAGACCTGGACCGACAACCCGGAGGGCACCTGGTACTATGAAGCGGTGCAGGAAGCTACCAACGAGCATGATTACACCCGCGACGAGATGTCCATAGAGACCTGGACGCTGGTCAAGCAGCATCGGGACTGGGCCGCTATAGAACTGGGCTGGGCTGCCAACAACGGCGCTTCTGCTCCCCAGACCAAGCCCGAGACCGAGACCCAGAGCCTGCCTGACGGCATCTAAGGCAGATTTTTGGGAAATTTCAATCCAATAGCATCCGGCCCGGAGGCTTTGCCTCCGGGCCGCTCTGCGTGTCAAAACAAACGCAGCCGTTTGTTCTGCTTCTTATCCTTTGCGGTCACTCGGAATTGTGCGGTGCTGGCGGTCTGCCGTTGGCTTCCGGCCCATGCGTCTTTACCGCACATGAGCATTATCCTGCGGCCTGGTCCAGATACTCCTCCAGGCAGACGCCCTGCCGGTAGATTTCCTCCGCCGCTTC
>OFGG01002209.1_pt1 | contig 10924 bp, 8 predicted proteins | sample 1521701 | NCBI WGS metagenome assembly OFGG01 (sample SAMEA3504081, study PRJEB24116) | mouse gut metagenome | biome: mouse gut; feature: mouse-associated habitat; material: faeces | place: Denmark | collected 2011
TGCGGCGGGCGTCGTTTCTGTCTACCGTGATTACATTGACCGCTACGAGGAGGAGCTTGAGCGGCAGCGGGCGCTGGGTCTGCCGGAAGAAGAGGCCGGGAGGCGGGCGCGTGAGGCATACAGGGTGTCCCCGACAGATGTCAGAAGGCTGTCGGAGCTTGGAAACAGAAGCGGCTTTACGGACGGTTATTATTTCCGGAGAAACGGAAAAGAAATGATCACTTTTGACAGTCCGGGCTATACCAGGACTGATGCGGGCCGGAAGACGTGTGTTCGGGAATCAGAAATAAAAGAAAAAATAACGGGAATTTTAAGAATAAAAAAAGATTTTCCTGTTACAATGGAAGCGGCCTGCAGAGGTTTTGCGGTATCCGTCTCCGGAGATGTGGCGCGGAGGGCGGAAAAACAGCCTCTTTCTGCGGAAAAGATTGCAGAGAACATAAAAAAGACGGGAAATACGCCGTTTGAATTCGGTGAACTGCAAATCGAGATGGACGGGGAGCTGTTTCTTCCGGTCCGGTCATTAAACAGCCTGAGACGGGAGACACTGGACGCGCTGCAGAAGGCAATGCTGGCGCAGTTTTGCAGAGAGGCGGAGGAAAGCATTCCAGGGAGTGCGGATGTCCGGCATAAGGCATGGAATCCCTGCGACAGAGAACAGGACGGGAAACAGGGCGCCGGAAGAGGAGACGACGCGGGGGAAACCGTGTCCGGGAGACTGCGGTCTGTTGTATCCGTTGAGGAGCGCGCGCAGCTGGCGCCGGCTCTGGAGTTTGATTTTGTGGATGAGATCTGTCTTGACAGCAGCGCGTATATGAGGGACAATCTTCTGAAAGATTTAAGGGCCGATCTGGCCGGAATACGGGGACGCGGAAAGAGAGCCTGCTTTATTCTTCCGGCGGTGTTCCGGAATAATACGGCTGATTTTTACCGTGGAATCGCGGACGGGCTGCGCGGACTGCGGCCGGATGCGTTTGTGGTGAAAAGCTGTGATGCGGCGTGGTTTGTGCGCCAGGTATTTGCGGGGGAGATTCCTGTGATCGCAGATCACAGCCTGTATACGTATAATCACAGGGCAAAGCAGGTGATCGGGGAGCTTCCCCTGCTGCGGGATACGGTTCCGCTGGAGCTGAACCGCACAGAGATCCGACAGCGCGATAACCGGAATTCAGAGATGGTGATATACGGTTATCTTCCGCTGATGACCTCGGCGCAGTGCGTCCGCGCAAATTCCGGATGCTGTGACAGGCAGTCAGGGGTTTTGTATCTGAAAGACCGTCTGGGAAACAATTTCCCTGTCCGGAATCACTGTGCGGAATGCTATAATGTGGTTTACAATACGGCGCCCCTGATGCTGCCGGGAGACGGAAAAACGCTGCGGGAGATGCGGCGGGAGACGGGAATCAGTACATACCGGATTTCCTTTACGGTGGAAGATGCCGGAATGGTACGGCAGGTGCTGGAATTGTACCGGGATGTGTTCGTGACGGGAAAGCCGGCGGAGAAGAAACACCTCCCCGGGAGATATACGCACGGACATTACCGGCGGGGAGTGGAATAGCGCGGCGGCGTGATGCGGGACGGGAACCGATTAAGACAACAGGGGAGCAGGATAGCGGTATGACAAATCTGATCGTGGAAATAGTAAAATATATCATGATATTCTTTTTTGCGCTGTACACGTATGAATGTTTTGCGGCATTCAGGGGGAAGATTTCCGCGGAAAAAAAGAATGGTATTTTCAGACGTCAGATTATTCTGATGTATCTGATTCATTTAAGTGCGTTTCTCGCAATCTATGCGGTGACGGATGATTTTCTGATGGTCCTGTTTTATTTTTTCCAGGTAGTGCTGATGGCGATTATCCTGACCTGTTATCAGATGTTTTACGCAAAGGCTTCGCGGCTTATCGTCAATAATATGTGTATGCTGCTTCTGACGGGTTTTATTATGCTCACCAGGCTTTCGGTGAACAGGGCCGTGCGCCAGTATATTATCACGCTGGCGACGATGGCCGCGGGGCTTGTGATTCCGGTGATGGTGCGGAAGTTAAAGGTGCTGCGGAAGCTGACATGGCTGTACGCCGCGGTGGGAATCCTTGGGCTGCTGGCGGTGGCATTTCTGGGTTCGACCAGTTACGGGGCAAAACTGTCCGTCACGGTCGCCGGGATCACCGTGCAGCCGTCGGAATTTATCAAGATTATTTTTGTGTTCTATGTGGCGTGCATGCTGTATGAAAACACGGATTTTGTACAGGTATGCGTCACGACGGCGATTGCGGCGGCGCATGTGCTGATTCTGGTGATTTCCAGGGACCTGGGAAGCGCCCTGATCTTTTTTGTCACTTATCTGGTAATGCTGTACGTGGCGACGCGCAGGCTGTTTTACTTTGCGGGTGGAATTCTTGCCGGATGTATCGCGTCGGTGGCCGGTTACAGTATTTTTTCACATGTGCGTGTCAGAGTGCTTGCCTGGCAGGATCCTCTGAGCGTGATTGAGAATGAGGGATATCAGATCTGCCAGTCGCTGTTCGCGATCGGGACGGGAGGGTGGTTCGGGATGGGGCTGTACCAGGGAACGCCCAATAAGATTCCCGTTGTGGAGGAGGATTTTATTTTTTCCGCGATATCCGAGGAGCTGGGAGGTATCTTCGCGCTCTGTCTGCTGATGGTGTGCGTGAGCTGCTTTCTGATGTTTCTGAACGTCGCGATGCAGATGAAGGACCAGTTTTATAAGCTGATTGCCCTGGGGCTGGGGACGGTTTACGGATTCCAGGTATTTTTAACGGTCGGCGGTGTGACGAAATTTATTCCCTCCACCGGCGTGACGCTGCCGTTTGTGAGTTATGGAGGAAGTTCCCTGCTCTCGACAATGATTATGTTTTCGGTGATTCAGGGGTTGTATATTTTAAGGCAGGATGAAGGAGAGATGCATGAGCGTGCGAACAGGGATACCGGAAAGAAGACAGGAAAGCCCGGAAACAGGAGACCGACCGGATTTGACACCGGCATCGAGGACCTCTCCTGAGCAGAACGGACGTGGAAAACGGGCCGGTGCAGGGAGGAAGGGCGGCCGGAACCGTGAATTTGCGGTGATTGCGTATTCTTTCCTGACGATGTTTGTCTGCCTGATGGGATATTTTACCTGGTTTCAGTTTGTGGAAAGTGAAAAGTTTATTAACAGTCCTTACAATAAGCGGCAGGATCTGTTTGTCAGAAGGGTCGTCCGCGGAGAAATCTATTCCGCCGACGGCCAGGTGCTGGCGGATACCGTGACGGACGGGGAGGGAAATGAGACGCGCAGATATCCTTACGGCCGGATTTTTTCCCATGTCGTGGGATATTCGGAGCACGGCAGATCCGGCATTGAGTCGCAGGCCAATTTTAGTCTGCTGCGCTCAAATATTTTTTACGGGGAAAAGGCTCTGAGCGAAATCCAGGGGGAAAAGAGTCCGGGCGACAGCGTGACGACGACGCTGGATTATGAACTGCAGGTGCGCGCATATGACGCGCTCGGCAGTTATCACGGGGCAGTCGTTGTGCTGGAGCCGGCGACCGGAAAGATTCTTGCGATGGTCTCAAAACCGGATTTTGATCCGAACACGCTTGGGGAGGACTGGGAGGCGCTTGTGGCCGATGAGGAGAGCGCTGCGCTGCTCAACCGCGCGACGCAGGGACTTTACCCTCCGGGTTCCACGTTCAAGATCGTCACAACGCTCGCCTATATTCACGAACACGCGGATTATGAGAATTATAGTTACCGCTGCACGGGGGAGCACACGGTTGGAGGACATACCATTCACTGTTATGGAAATAAAAGCCACGGGACAGAGAATCTGAGACAGTCTTTTGCCAATTCCTGCAATGCCTCTTACGCGTCGCTCGGGCTGGAACTGGATCTGAGCCGTTTTTCAGAGCTCTGCGACAGTCTGCTTTTTAACACGGCGCTTCCGACCACGTTCGAATCGTCAAAGAGCAGTTTTGTGCTCGCGGAGGGGGCGGGTTCCTCCTCCGTGATGGGGACGGCGATCGGCCAGGGAAAGACGCTGGTGACGCCGCTTCACATGGCGCTGATTACGGCGGCCGCTGCCAATGACGGGGTTCTGATGCGGCCGTATGTGATCGATCGCGTCACGGATGATGACGGGGGAATTGTGGAGCAGTATGAGCCGGACGAATACGGAAGACTGATTTCAGCGGAGGATGCGGCTATCCTCAGAGAATATATGCGCGCCGCCGTGGAAGAGGGAACGGCAAAACAGCTGTTGAGCGATGCCTATGAGGCGTTCGGGAAAACAGGGTCGGCGGAATTTTCCACCACCTCAAAAGCAAGTCATTCCTGGTTTTCCGGTTATGCGCACAGGGAAGGAAAGCCGGATATTGTTGTGACTGCGATTGTGGAGGATTCCGGGGTCGGAAGTGAATTTGCAGTTCCGATTGCCAGAGAGATTTTTGATGCATATTATAATGAGGAGCCATAGAACCGGTTGCGCGAAGCTCTGAAAAGTATTATACTGATATTCAGATTCAGACCACATCAGGAGGGAAGACAATGATAGAAGCGACGAGCTGTGGTGGTGTGGTAATATTCCGTGGAAAGATACTGCTTTTGTATAAAAATTACAGGAATAAGTATGAGGGGTGGGTTCTGCCGAAGGGGACGGTGGAGCCGGGAGAGGAATATAAGGATACGGCGGTGCGGGAAGTGCTGGAGGAAACAGGCGCAAGGGCGGGCATCATCAAATATATCGGGAAGAGTCAGTACAGCTTTTCCGTTCCGGAAGATACCGTGGAAAAGGAAGTACACTGGTATCTGATGATTGCAGACAGTTATTACAGCAAGCCGCAGCGCGAGGAATTTTTTGTGGACTCGGGGTATTACAAATTTCATGAGGCATACCATCTGCTGAAATTTGCGAATGAGAAACAGATTCTTGAAAAAGCCTACAACGAGTATCTGGAGCTGAAAAAGAGTAACCTGTGGGGAAGCCATAAATATTACTGAATGTGAGGGTCTGGTATGATCTGGTATCGCGATCTGTATGTGGGAGAGAGCATCATACATAAGAAAAAGAAAGTAATATGGAAAATACGCCATAATGCGGGTCAGATCGGCATTTATGTGATTACGCTTGCCTCAAACGGGAACAATCTTTTAGATATTATTCCGGCGCAGGAGCTTCTTCAGAAGGCATATCCGAAAAAGGAACTCCGCGTCGTGGGGCTTGCAAAGGGCTATGACGAGGCCGTCCTGGTGGCGGCCTCGATCGTGGACGAGGTATACCGGGCGACGGGCGGTTTTGCCGTCCGGGCGTTTCTGGAAGAGGGAAAGAAAGGAGCCGGATGGCAGTAATTATATTGATACTAAAAGCGATCGGGATACTTCTGCTTGCAGTTCTGATACTTCTGATTCTCCTGCTCTCTGCCGCACTCTTCGTTCCGGTCCGCTATGAGCTCCGGGGGAATTTTCAGGACAGATACCGGCTGCGGGTGCACGTACACTGGTTTTTACACGCGCTGTCCCTCTGGTTTGCATATGAGGGAAAGGGATTGACCTGCGACGTCCGGATTTTCGGGATAAAAAGGAAGGAAAAACCGGACGGGGAAACCGGACAGAAGGAGGAGAAAAAGCGCGGGAGACGTTTTGGAGCGGGAAGGCGCGGGAGGCAGACGGCGGAGGCAGACGGGGAGGAGAGAATGTCCGCGGACGGAGATCCGGCGGAGCCGGTTGATGAGAGGAAGAGGGCGGACGGAGATCCGGCGGAGCCGGATGACGGGAGGGAGAATGCAGCGGAGACAGTCTCCCAAAAAGCAGAATCCCGTGACGCCGCAGACACACAGGCGGAGTCCGCTGGGGAATATGCATTGTCCGGGGACGGGGAAGAGCGGCCCTGGGGAACCGTCGGGGATGTCGGGCAAGCGGATGAGATGTATTCCAGCGGCCGGGATATTCAGAAGAAGCGTGCCGCCGGGGGTATTTTCAGGCGCCTCAGGGATCTGTTCGTCCGCGTCACGGATGCTGTTATGAGAATTCCGGAGAGCCTTGCACAGTCCGGGCAGAAGCTGACGGAGCTTAAAGGTAAAGTTTTAGATGAGACGAATAAAATAGCGGTCGCACGGATCTGGAAAGAGCTGGTATACCTGTTACGGCATTTCCGGTTCCGCAGAATCCGGTCTGAGCTGACATTTTCCCTGGGAGATCCCGCGCTGACCGGGCAGGCGCTGGGCATTCTTGCCATGCTGCCGTTTCTGTACCGGTATGAGACCGGTGTTTTTCCGGATTTTGAATCGGACAGATGGTATGTGCGCGGGACAGTATCCGCAAAAGGACATGCTCATCTGGTGCACCTGCTGGTATCCATTGTGCGCCTGTGGCGGAGAAAGGAACTGCGGATATTTGTAAAGAGGTTTATGCAGACCATGCGTGCATAAGTTTGCGTTACTGCATGATAATGTATATAATAAAAGTTTAACAGAGAGAAAGGAAGGTATTCAGATGGCGGACATTCATTTTAATGAAACGGTGGAATCTTTGTTCAGGGGGATGGACAGTTTTATCACCACGAAGACGGTTGTGGGAGATGCGGTTCATATCGGGGATACGATCATCCTGCCGATGGTGGATGTATCTTTCGGCGTGGCGGCGGGAGCTTTTTCCGAGGAAAAGAAAAATAACGGCGCCGGTGGTATGGGCGGAAAGATTATGCCGAGTGCGGTGCTCGTGATTCAGAACGGCACGACAAAGCTGGTGAATATCAAAAATCAGGACGGCATTACAAAGATTCTGGACATGGTGCCGGATTTTGTCAATAAGTTCGCCTCCAGAAAGAAGGATTCAGCCGTGGAAGAGGAACAGCCGTCAGAGGTGACGGACGCAGAGGCAAAAAAAGCTGCCGGAAAAGAGATGGAGGAGCTTTTGCAGGAATCCGTGAATGAGGAAGCAAAAGAAAAATAGTATAGTCCCTGGGAGAAACGGCATATATTAATGGTGATATATGCTTTTTCCGGGTGAATGAATGAAACGGATGATAGGATTTGCACTTTTTTGTTTTTCCATGGGGATGCTGGTAATGCTGGTCATTCATAACCGTTTCATCGGATTTATACTGATTGTGGCCTGCATGCTGGCGGGTTATTATATTTTCTGCTGTGATTAAACTGACAAAATTCCGACAGAGCATATCTGTATTACAGGACGTGGTTCAGGAAGAATCTTTCCCTGATACAAAAGAAAGGTGTAAAGCAGCCGGATGATTCCGGCTGCTTTACACCTTTTGCTGTCTGCGGGTGTTCAGGAATCTTACAGGTTAAAGCCAAAATATTTAACGGCGTTCTGATAGCAGATGCCTCTGACGATCTCTTCCAGAATTCCGTAATCAGCGGGAAACTCACCGTTCTCCACCCAGTCGCCGATCAGATTGCAGAGAATCCTGCGGAAATAGTCGTGGCGGGTGTAAGAGAGAAAACTTCTGGAGTCTGTCAGCATTCCCACAAATCCGGAAAGATTGCCAAGGTTCGCCAGGGAGATCATCTGGTCCTGCATTCCGGTTTTGTGGTCGTTGAACCACCACGCGGAGCCCTGCTGAATCTTTGCCACCGCGGAGGAATCCTGGAAGCAGCCAAGGATTGTGCCGATTGCCTGGTTATCGTTCGGGTTGAGGCTGTAAATAATGGTCTTCGGCAGGCCCCCGTCCGCGCGCACAGCATTCAGGTAGTCCGCCATCTGGGAAGACGGCGCATAATTATTGATACAGTCAAATCCGGTATCCGGCCCGAGTTTCTCAAACATTGGTGTGTTGTTATCGCGTTTGACGCCGTAGTGCAGCTGCATAACCCAGTTGCGCTTTGCGTATTCTTTGCCGGCGAAAAGCATAAATGCGGTCTTGAACTTCAGCTCTTCCTCATGTGTCACCGGGGTGCCGCTCATACTTTTTGCAAAAATCGCCTCAATTTCCTCTGCGGAGGCGGGCTCATACATCACATACTCCAGGCTGTGGTCTGAGACGGAACAGCCCATCGATGCGAAAAAGTCCATCCGCGCCGAGAGCGCTCTGCACAGGTCGGCGAAGGTGGCGATGGAGATGCCGGAGACCTCGGAGAGATGTGCGATATATTCCGGATAAGCCGCCTTTTCAAGGCTCATTGCCTTTTCCGGGCGCCATGCCGGGAGCACCTGCACGTCAAAGGAGGAATCCTCCGCTATCTTTTTGTGCCACTCAAGCGAGTCAGCCGGGTCATCCGTGGTGCAGATCAGCGTGACATTGGACTGCTTAATGATGTTGCGGACGGTCATGTCCGGCTCGGAGAGACGCCTGTTGCACAGATCCCATACTTCTTCCGCAGTGTTTTTGTTCAGCGCGCCGTGGTAGCCGAAGTATTTCTGCAGCTCCAGATGGCTCCAGTGGAAGAGCGGATTGCCGATCGCTTTTCCGATAACTTCCGCCCATTTTAAGAACTTTTCCTTGTCGGAAGCGTCACCGGTGATGTAGCGCTCGTCGACGCCGCAGGAACGCATAAAACGCCACTTGTAGTGATCTGCGCCCAGCCATACCTGGGTGATGTTCTCAAACTGACGATCCTCGTAGATTTCCTGCGGATTGATGTGACAGTGATAGTCCAGAACCGGGGTGGTGGCTGCATAATCAAAATACAGCTTCTGCGCGGTCTCTGTCCCTAACAGGAAATCCTTGTCCATAAATTGTTTCATGTTTTTTCCTCCCTGATCTTATATCGTTCGAATAGTATAATATTTGTTCGATAAAACTGAATTTATTATACAATACGTACAAAAAGAAAGCAACCACTTATTTTTATTCCGGCAATGCTTAATAGACTCCCACAAAGGACAGGGTGGGACATATTCTGGAATCAGGAATGCGGATCTGCAGTTCCTTTACAGGGGCGTCTGCAAACCGCGCAATTTTTTTGTATCCAACGGTGGTTCCACGGTACAGAAGTTCTCCCCGCTCATTCCGGATTTCAAAGGCTTCGATGCGCTGGCTCATCCGGATATTTTCCTTTAATACCACATGGGATACGCTGGTCTGCTCCGGAAAACGGACGGTGACCGTAGCCGCGCGCACGCCCTCGTCCGTCTGATAAAAGGATTCACCGCCGTCGTCGTTTTTCACCGCTTCGATCTCATGTCCCTTTTTCCAGCGGTCAGCCGTAAGGGATGCCCGCTCGAGAAGATTCGTGGAAAATGTTCTGTCCAGATATTCCCCGAGTTCCTTTAAGCGCCGCACATCGTTTTCGTGAAATCTGCCGCTTTTTGTGGGCGGAATATTCAGGAGAAATGTGGCATTTCCGCCCACGGAGTTGTAATAAATATCCAGCAGCTCATCAAGCCCGCGGACTTTATCGTCCTCGTTTTCGTGGTAAAACCAGCCGGGCCTTATGGAAGTATTGACTTCCGCCGGATACCAGATCAGGTCTTTTTCTCCTTCCAGGGCCGTCCGGCTGCCCAGATCCAGATCCTGCGAGAGAATTTTCCGCTCGCGGAAGGCGGGATCGTCAGTGTGCTGGCTTTCCGCCGCTACTTTTTCCGCGTCCCGCAGCCGCGCAGGCACCACGCTCCACTCGGAGGGTCTGGTGTGCCCGGCCTCGTTGCCGCACCAGCGGATATCGGGCCCGCAGACGCTGATGCAGGCGGAGGGCTGAAGCCTGCGGATCAGGTCATAATAGCGGGGCCAGTCATAGGACTGCTTTTTTCCGTTCCGGCCCTCACCGCAGGCTCCGTCGAACCATACGGAGAAAATTTCGCCGTAATGGGTCAGCAGTTCTGTCAGCTGATTCACAAAAAAGTCGTCGTAAGCCTTTCCGGAGCCGTAGGACTCGTTGTTGCGGTCCCAGGGGGAGAGATAGATGCCGAACCGGAGCCCGCTTTCGCGGCAGGCGTCGGCAGCTTCTTTTACAGGATCGCCTTTTCCTCCGCGGAACGGGCTGCCGGCGATGGTGTGATTTGTGTATCTGCTGGGCCACAGGCAGAAGCCGTCGTGATGTTTGCAGGTCAGAATAAGCCCTTTCATGCCGGCAGACCGGATGGCGTCCGCCCACTGGGCGGCGTCAAAGCTGTCCGGACACACCAGGCTCTCCGGCTCCGTTCCGTCGCCCCATTCCCTGTCCGTATAAGTATTGACGGAAAAATGGACGAAAGCGTAAAATTCCGTCTCCTGAAACCGGATCTGGCGTTCATCCGGGACGATCTGTGTCAGCCGTCTGTCAATAATATCGGTTGTTTTCATTTTCCTGTCCTCTTTCTGTCTGATTCTTCTGCCTGTATTTCCGTGTTTGTCCTGTCCGGTAAAGAAAACAGGAGAATGATCACAGAAATTTTATGGCTGGCCGGTTTGCTGTATGAATATAATATAGAATTTCACAGGAACTGTCGAGCGTTTTTCCAAAGGTATTTTTTCGTGAAAGATTCCGGATGAAATACCGTAAGAATATGGTATAATATTTCGTGTGAAAAATCACGTGAATGTGCGGATGTTTCACACACGTTTTTTGCCGGAGCGTCATAAACCGGGCTGACGGCAGCCGCAGATCTGAGATTTGCGGGCTCCGTTCGCGCTGACGCTCCGGAATGGAGATTATAATTAAGACAGAACGCCGGAAAACCGGCGGTAAGGGAGGCGGAAGATGCGGCAGCTGGAAGTATTGCAGCGCTCTGATTTTGAAGAGGTATGGAAGATTATGAGGGAAAGCTTTCCGGCTGATGAGCGGCGGGAGCGGGCGGGGCAGGAGGCCCTGGTCACAGAGCCGGATTATCACCTGTACGGGATAAGGGAGGAGGGGGTGCCGGCCGCCTTTGCCGCCGTCTGGGAATTTGCGGAATTCTCATTTCTCGAGCATTTTGCCGTGGAGCAGGGGCGCCGCAACGGCGGACTCGGCGCCGGACTGCTAGAGCAGCTGACGGGACGCGT
>OFGG01002211.1_pt1 | contig 10916 bp, 12 predicted proteins | sample 1521701 | NCBI WGS metagenome assembly OFGG01 (sample SAMEA3504081, study PRJEB24116) | mouse gut metagenome | biome: mouse gut; feature: mouse-associated habitat; material: faeces | place: Denmark | collected 2011
AAAGCGGCATACACTAAAGACGCAGCTGCTCGTCAGCCTTCGGACCGGGGAGATCATTGCGCTGGCATTCTCCAACGGAAAGAAGCACGATTTCCAGCTATTCAAGGATTCCTGTGTCCATGTCAAGGCAGAAACGGTGTTGGAGGCGGATACCGGATACCTGGGGCTTGTTCAGATACATGCCAATTCCCTCCTGCCGAAAAAGCGTTCCAAGAATCATCCCTTGACCAGGCAGGAGCGTAGAAATAACCGTGAGATTTCAAGAAAACGTATCTTTGTTGAACACGCCATCCGTTTTCTTAAAAGATTCCGTATCCTCTCGGAGCGTTACCGTAACCGCAGAAAGCGCTTTGCTCTCCGCTTTTCCTTGATTGCCGGTATCTGCAACTTTGACCGCTTTGCTTAATTTCGCAAGAGGTCTATTGATTAAAAGCGAACCTACAGGGATTGTCCACCCGGTTCCCCATTTTTCCGCAATCAAAAACTGGAACATCAGCTTATTCAGCGGCAGTCCCAAAATACAGCCTGCCACGCAGCCGAGAACCGCATAGGTGAATGCCTCCGCCGTAATCATCCTGCGGAGCTGATCCGCGCCCATGCCAATGGAGCGCATAATGCCATACTGCTTTGTCCGGGACGCCACACTGGCATTCATGCTGTTGAAGATATTGAATACCGTAATGAAAGCAATGATGATTAGGAAACCATAAATAAAAATCGCTCCTGTATAATAGGCGCTCTGCGATTCCGAGTTGCTCAGGCGTTTGTCAGAAACTGTGCTGTCCGCTGGGAGCAGGTTCCGAATTGCGGAGACTACAGCATCATCATTTGTGCCGGAAAACTGCACATCCATCGCCGAATAGCCGACATCTCCCACCAATTCAAGAAAGGTTTGCTCCGAACAGACTACATAACCGCAACTTCCCGCACCATTGACTGCGTGTGTGGCAGGCAACACTCCGGCTATGATAACCTGCCGCTCTACTGCGGCGGTTCTGATTGTCAAGGTATCGCCGGTTGTCCAATTCCGGCCGTCCTGATAGACCGCTAAAACGCTGACTGGGCAGATGCTTCCGGCGCTCTGTCAATCCCAGCACATGCAGCAATTCATCCACAAATTTCTGATCCGGGGTTTTGTAGTCCAGGAGGAGCGGGAATGTCAGATTCTGCTCCACGTTCAATTCCGGAATCAGATTAAAGGACTGAAAGATAAATCCAATGTGCTGCCGCCGGAAAATGGTCAGCTTCTTCTCGGACATGGAGAACACATCTTTCCCATCAATCCAGACCTTGCCGGATGTGGGATTGTCAAGCCCGCCCACAATGTTCAGCAATGTACTTTTGCCTGAGCCGGATTCCCCGATGATGGCGATAAATTCCCCTTTGCGGACGGAGAACGAGACCTGATCCAGCGCGTGGACCTCCGCTTCTCCTGACCCATAGGTTTTACACAGATTTTGTACTTCAAGAATATTCATGGCAAGTACCTCCTTACGGTTCCATCATACCCCCTCCAGCTTACTTTCAAGTGACTTCTATCTTACTCATTTGTAAGATGGAAAAAGCTGAGGGTAAATGCAGTTCCGGTATGGAGCCTGCTCGCCACAGAAATCGTTCCTCCATGAAGCTCCACGACGGCCTTTGCCAACGAAAGCCCCAATCCAATGCCCTGTGTATCCTGCGAAAAGCGGCTGCGGTAAAATCGCTTGAAAATGTTATACAGATCTTCCGGGCAAATCCCCGTCCCATTGTCCTCTATTACGATTTTTGTAATAATAGCGCCTTGCTCCCAGGAAATGTTGATGCGGCCGCCTGATCCGGTATGATCTAAAGCGTTCTTGACAATGTTACCAACTGCTTCTGAAATCCACAGAGCGTCACAGGAAAGAGACACGTCCCTGTTTCCTGACAGCGTTATAACTTTGCCCTCCTGCTCTGCGCGAACCTCAAACCGCTCCAGAACATCCTGCATAAGCGTATCAATATTTTCCGGCGTTTTCTGCATCTGAATCATCCCTGCATCCAGCCGCGCTAATTTCAGAAGCGTATAGACCACCGCCTCCATTCGTTCAATCTCACGCAGAGACTTTTGAGAAAAGCCAATGACAGCCTCCGGATCAGCGGTATGACTGCCGATAATTTCCTGATACATCTTCAAAGCGGAGAGCGGCGTTTTGAGTTGATGCGATACGTCAGAGATCATCCCCTGTAAAAATTCCTTCGTTCGCCGTTCCTTTTCCGCATGGGCGGAGAGGATGGCGGACAGTTCATTCACCTGATGGAACAAGCTGTACCAGCCGCCGGTCTGCTCACACTCAATCCGCGACGCGGTATTTCCATCAAGAAATTCTTGAATTGCCCGCCCAGCATCCCAAACCGCTTTGCGCTGCCTACGTAAATACAAAAATAAGAAAACGTAGATTGCAGCAAAAACAAAAAGCAAAAGACCACACAGGGACAACAGGACTTTATTCCGGTATGCGGAAACTGCCGGGAGTAATCTGATAGGAGCGGCTTCATGATACCCAAGTAAAGACAGCGCATTGAGACCGCAAAGAATGTCCTCTTCACCCTTTTCATCAGTAAAGGAGGAGAGGACAAACGCATCATCATGGTTCAAAAGATACCCGGCCACACCGTAGTTATGGTTCACCAAACTGCTTTGAAAATTTTTTGTCAGGACAGAGGAAATACCGAAAGCAAACAGGAGGGATAGGACGCACACAATGGTGGTTCCCAATAGCAGCGTCCGGCTTTCTTTTTCTAATTTCCGCATCATGCTCCCTCATTCCACAACCCACTTATATCAAATCCCACGCTCTGTCAGCAGATGCTGGGGAGCGTTAGGCGTTTCTTCAATTTTGTTTCGCAGACGGCGTACATAGACGGAAAGAGTATTATCATCTACATAATTGCCGGCTCCGTCCCAAAGGCTATCTAAAATAGTTTCCCGTGTCAGCAGATGGTTTGGGTTGCGCATCAACAGGCAGAGCAGCTTATATTCGACCAGGGGGAGGTCCAGCAAAACGCCGTTCTTCCAGACGAGACGTTCCATCAGATCCACTTTTATACCGTTTGCCTCTAAAAACACCGATTGAGAAAATCCGGCAGAGCGGCGGAGCAGCGCCTTGATTCTCGACAGCAGTTCGTTGAGCTTAAACGGTTTGGTGATATAGTCGTCTCCGCCCATATCCAGGCCCTTCACAATACTGATTTCCTGATCGGAAGCGGTTAAAAAGATGATCGGAACGGAAGAGCTTTTCCGTACTTCTTTACAGATTTCAAATCCGCTGCCATCCGGCAGGGTAACATCCAGCAGAAGCAGATGATAGGATTTGCTATTGAATAATGCCAGCGCTTGCTTGACTGTCCGGGCGTTGTCAACCGAATAACCGTTGGTTTCCAGTGTGTATTCCAGGCCATCAATCAGACTCAGATCATCTTCAACATAAAGTATCGTTTCCATCATCAATTTCCTTCTTCTTGCCGTCTTTTTTTGCCTTTTTCCAAGCTGTATATGTGGAATACAAAAACAAAATGCACAGAACAGCGTAGCGGGCAGCGTCCTTTGGTTTACCAGATACACCACTTGCAGCCGCTACGATCAGCCAGATTGCGCTAATCATTCCACGAACATACACATGACGCATAAATGATCCCCCTTAAATTAAGAATTACAGGGCGAAATATTCAGCAACACACTCAGATAATACTGCCGTCCGTTTTTCTCCGTCAATAGCGCCCCGTGGTACTTTTCCGCCACCGCTTTGATGTTGGAAAGTCCGGTGCCCGCCGGGGGCAGGGGTTCGTCCGAGCAGGTGTTCTCAAAGGTCAGCATGTAGAAATCTCCCTGCTGCTTCCCGCTGATGCGGATGGCCTTGGCCCCATCGTTTGCGCGGCAGGCGGCGATGGCGTTGTCCAGGGCGTTAGCGAAGAGCACACACAGGTCAAAATCGTCAATCCCACATGGCTTTGGCAGGACCAGGGACACCTCTGCCGCGATCTCCTTCGCCAGTCCCAGCTTCTCCCCCAACAGAATATCCACCACCGGGTTGCCGGTCTGATAGGGGAAGGACAGAGACTCCGAGACGGCCTCCAGCTTTTTCAGATACTCCCTGCCCTCCTCCAGCTTCCCGCTCCGGAGCAGGCCGTCCAGGACGGATAGATGGTTTTTGATGTCGTGGCGAAAGGATTTCGTCTGCTCGTAGCGCGCCTGGGCCTCCGCAATATAAACCTTTTGCTCATGGGCCGCCTGGGTCAGCGATTGCAGTTCCGCCTGGGCCTGAAAACCCTTGCAGAGCTGGCGGTAGGCATACAGGGTACACAGCAGTGCCGCCAGCCCCATGACTTGCAGGAGCAGCAGCGTACTGTGCCTGCCGACCTCCTCCAGAGAAATGATAGGGGCAAAAATGCTGTAGGCGGTATGGAGAATATAGAGCTCCGCGGCAAAGAAGAACAGACCCGGAAACAGCAGAAGTCCGATATAAGGCGTTTGACTGTCCTCCGTCCAGGCCAGGAGCTTCAGCACAGCATAATAGCAGCCAGCGCACAGCACAAAGAACAGGAGCTGTGCCGCCAAAAACAGGAGATAAAACAGCGGACTCCCGATGAAGCGGGGAAAGAGCGCCGCCTCCACCGAGTTGATGATCCCGAAGGAGAGCTGTGAAATGTAGTAGGACAGCACGGCGGCCAGCCAGGACACAGACCGCTGATTTCCCATCCCGTAGCGGCTGAGTCCGTAGAGCGCCAGCACGCCCACGGCAACGGGGAGCGTCCCGTCAAGGGCGAGTCTGTCCGAGAGAAACTGAATCATACCCAGGAGGAGAAAATAAACGGCAAAGTACCATTTTTTCAGTTTCTTCCCGGTAAGGCGGCTGATAAAGACCATATGCATCACCCCATGTCCCACAAGGAGACAGAGGCTGTCCATAAGCAAGGCGAAATAGTCCACGTCAGATCACCCTCTCCTTCATATGCCGCAAAAGGGCCTGGGTCAGCTCCCGCTCCCGCAGCCGGGAGGCGGGGATACGCTCCCCTTGGAACAGCAGGACCTGCCCGTCCTGACACCCCCGCACATAGTCCAGATTGACCAAGAAGCTGCGGTGGCACTTGAAAAAGCGCCCGTCCACCCGCCGCTCCAGATCCTCCAGCTTGTCATAGTAGTCGCTCACTGTCCCGTCACTTTTGTGGAGGTAGATTTTCCGGCCCAATACCTCGCAGTACACAATGTCCGAGAGAAGAACCACCTCGCAGCCGGTTCCCCTCTGAATCACGATGTCCTCGGCTGTCCTCTGTTTCAGGGAGCGGAGCACCCGATTCATTGTCTGTTTGAAGCGGGCGCTGTCCAGGGGCTTGAGCAGATAGTCGTATGCCTCTACCTGAAAAGCGTCGAAAACGAGTTCCTTCAGCACCGTTACAAAGACCAGCAGGCTGTGATCTCCCCGCTGGCGCAGCAGCTTGGCCGTCTCCATCCCGTCCAGATGCTCCATCTGGATGTCCAGAAAAATCACATCAAAGCGATCAACCGCATCCAGCAGGGCGCGGCCATCGGGAAAACTGCTGAGGTCGTAAGCGGTGATTGATTTTTCTTTCATATACTCCGCAAGATGGCCGGCAAGCTCCTGGGCCATCATGGGTTCATCGTCGCAGATCGCAATTTTTATCATGTTCACCACCACGCTTTTCTATCAGCCTATCAGATTAACAGAAGGAGAGCGGGGATGCAACCCCGATGTAATGGAATGTCGCGGGTATGTCATGAAATGTTTTCATTCTTAAAAAAGCCAGCGGAGCAGCCTCAGCCGCCCCGCTGGCCTGGAGGGGAGATGGAACTACAGTCAGGTAATATCCCGTTTCTGATATACCTTTACCGCGATCCGATAGGAGATAAAGAACCAGACGGCGGAAACCGCAAGCACAATGTTAAAAGCCAACAGGATATTCTCTTTCACAGGGATAAACAGATTGGTGAGCAGCACGATCCCCACAATGATCCCCGTGGACGCCATGAAGGACATCATAAACACAATCTGGGATTTTTCCGGGTCAAACAGATAAGCGCAGGGCAGGCTGATGCCGCCGGCCAGCAGTGTGGCGCTGATGCCGATTGACCCGTATAGGCACAGGGAATGGAGGGTCATGTCTACGCCGAAAGCCCAAAGGATCAGGCAGGGAATCAGTGCTGTGACCAGCCCCAGAACGGCAAGCAGGATGTAAAACACGAATTTCTCCCCGATGATCTGGCCTCTGGACACCGGCATGGTGATCACATTTTTGTTCCACTTGGAGGCAGCGTCGCTGGTGATGCTGATAAAAACCGCGGTGGTGGAGGCCACCGGGGCCAGAACCAGCAACGCGCTTGTCTCCAAGAGGAACGACAGCCCGAACCCCAGAACAACCAGACTGACTACAGTGACCAGGATATTACTCTTGGCAATATAGAGGTCTTTCAACAGAACGCCTTTCATCACTTTTCCCCCTTTACATAGAGCAGCATAATTTCGTCAATGGTGGCCGGAACTACCATAGCCTTCGGATACTTCTTCTGCAGCTTCTCCCGGTCGGCCACCAACACCTGCCATTCATAGTCCATTTTGCGGTACACAATAATGTCGGCCTTGTCCAGCGCGTCAAACTGCGCCGCGCCGCACTTGAGGATGCCGTACTGCTCCACCAGTTCGTCCTTGGGCTTGGAAAAGACCACTTTTCCCTCATGGATGAACACGATATAGTCCGCAATCTTCTCCAGGTCGCTGGTGATGTGGGAGGACACCAGAATGGAGTGGTCCTCCTCCTGAACAAAGTCCAGCAGCATATCCAGAATGTCGTCCCGGATCACCGGGTCCAGGCCGCTGGTGGCTTCGTCCAGGATCAGCAGCTTGGAGTGGTGGGAGAGAGCAACGGAAATCGCCAGCTTCATCTTCATCCCCTTGGAGAACTGCTTGAGGGGCTTGTCAGGGGGCAAGGAAAACTGCTTCAAAAGGCGGAAGTAGGCCGTTTCGTCCCAGGAGCGGTAGATGCGTTTCATAACCCCGTTGAGCTTCCTGGGGGAGAGAATTTCGGGATAATTGCTGCCGTCAAAGACCACGCCGATCTCTTCCTTGGTATCGCCGTCCAGTCCTTCTTTCCCGAAAATGGAGACCTGGCCCGCCTCCTTCTGAATCAGGCCCAGGGCCGCGTTGATGGTCGTACTCTTTCCGGCGCCATTTTCCCCGATCAGCCCCACAATGGAGCCGCTGGGGACGGAAAACGAGACCTGATCCAAAACAAAATCCTGATACGTTTTGGTCAGTCCTGAAACAGTCAAAGCATTTGTCATGGTCAATCCTCCTCATATAAAAGCGTTAGCAGGTTCAGCATTTTATCAAGAGGTATCCCGCTTGTGCGGGCAATCTCAATCGCCTCGCTGAAATGCTCCTCAATTTTCTTTTGCTGCTCCTCCAGATAAAAGTCCTGATTCTGCGCGGAAACAAAGCAGCCCTTTCCCGCCGTCGTCTCGATGAACCCGTCCGCTTGCAGAAGGTCGTATGCCTTCTGCACCGTCAAAACACTGATCTGCAAGGATTTCGCTAAGGAGCGGATAGAGGGAAGGGGTTCTCCCGCCTTCAGTTCCCCGCTCATAATCTGCGCCTTAACCTGGGTTGAGATCTGTTCATACAGGGGACGGCTCGTTTTGTTGCTGACTACGATCTCCAAATTCCCACCGCCTATCCGTCTTTTACTGTATTGTATCAACAAGTACAGTATAGAACGGATTGCAGCGGTTGTCAAGAGGGAGTTTCAAATCAATAGCCATACCGCTTCCGGTATCTTACCACCATTCCTGCCGCCATAATCACCGCCAACAGCTCCGCCGCTGGCGTAGCCAGCCATACCCCGGTGACGCCTCCCAGCAGAACAGGCAAAATCTGAATACTTGCCACCGTGAATACGAACGACCGGGAAAACGCCAGCACAGCAGACACCACCCCGTTGGACAGCGCCGTAAACATCCCGCTGGCGAACACGTTCAATCCCACGAACAGCAGCGCAAAAGAACACAGCCGGTTGCCCGTCACCGCCAGATCATAAACGGAAGTCCCCGGACGGGTAAAAATACCCACCAGCGGCCCGGAGGCCGCAATGGAAGCCACAACACAGAGGGCGGACGCCCCCGCGATGAACCGTATACTGAACCTTACCAGCTTTTTCAGCTTCTCATGGTTCCCCTCCCCGTGGAAATAGCTTATCATGGGCGCTACGCCGTAGGAGTAGCCGATAAACAGGGCGCTGACGAACATCAGCACATACATGATGATGGTGATGGCGGCTACGCCGTCCTCCCCTACGTACTGGAGCATCGCCAGATTGAAGAGCAGGGTGGTGATGCCGGACACCAGAGACGTCGCAAGCTCCGAAAGCCCATTGGTGGAGGCGTGGAACAGCACACTCCCACGAAAGACCGGCTTCTGGAAGTGGAGCAGGCTGTCCTTTCGGCAGAACACCAGGAAGCCCGCCGCCGCAGTGATGGAATACCCCAGCCCCGTGGCGATGGCCGCGCCCAGGATGCCCATATCCAGCAGGGCGATGAATACGTAGTCCAATATGATATTGGTCACGCCGCCCGCCACGGTGCAGATGAGGGACAGACGGGACTTGTCGGCGGCAATCAGGTAAAGGGAAAAATTGTACATGAGCAGGATGGGGATGGTGAAGATCAGGTAGCCCCGGAGGTAGGTGCGGCAGTAGCCGAACACCTCCTGAGACAGCCCAATGGTTCCCAGCAGGCGGTCCATCAGGGCATATCCCAGGACCATCATGACCGCGCCCACCACGGCGTTGGTCAGGATCAGCAGGGTAAAGTCCTGCCGGGCCTCCTGTTCCCGGCGCTCTCCCATTTTCTTCATCACTACGGCGCTGCCTCCGGTGGCCAGCATACCGGACACCGCTGTAATCAGTCCGATGGCCGGGGCGGTGAGGTTGATGGCCGACAGGGCCGAGGTGCCGATGAGGTTGGATACGAACAGTCCGTCCACCATGGTATAGAAGGTGTTGAACACCGTCATCACGATGGTCGGGAAGGCAAAGCGCAGAATGTTCCGGCCCGTTACCGGAAGATGGTAGGAATCCAGTTGATTTTCCATGTCGGTCTCTCCTTGTTTTCTGTCATTTTATCTATGTCGGGGTTGCCATCCGGCTCGACATGGGGTATCATAAACCGTGTGGCTGCCACGCAGTCAAGAGGAATTTTGCTTTTTGGAGAGAAAATTTTATGGAACATCGGGGATGGATGACCTCCGGCGCCTTCGCCGCCCTGTGCGGTGCTACCAAGGAGACCCTGCGGCACTACAAGGACCTGGGCCTCCTGCTCCCGGCCCACCGGGGGGAGAACGGGTATTTTTATTACGACGCGGAACAGTTCTATGATTTTTACGCTATCGCCATCTTCCGGCAGACAGGCACCCCTCTGGCGGAGATCCGCCGCTGTCTGAGGCGGCAGGACGCCGGGGAGACCCTGGACCTCCTCCGGGCCCAGCGGGAGGCGCTGGAGGAGGAGCGGCGCAGGCTGGAACAGATGGATTTCGTCCTGTCGGGCATGATCCGCAATCTGGAGCTGGGCGGGGCCCCGGATCTGGAGCCCCGGCGGGCCTGGTTCCCGCGGGAGCATCTGCTGGCCCTTCCGGCGGAGGAGCTTGGACGGATAGAGCCCGCCCCGGAGGCGGGGGACGACGTACTGATCGCCGTTCTGGAGCGGTGCCGGGAGCTGTGCGGCCGGTATGGGCTCCAGCCGGACTATCAGCTGGGAGCCATCCACTCCCCGGACACGGAGAAGTCCGGTGTCCGGTACCTCTACACCCGCATCAAGGAAGCGGCGGACTGTCCCTACTACCGGGAGAAGCCCGCCGGGAACTATCTCTACCTCTGCTGCCGGGGCCGGTGGGACATCTCCGAGGGCTATGAGGCCCTGTCCCGGCACGTGCGAGAGGAGGGCATACGGACCGCCGGGCCTGTCTACGCCTGCGACCTGGCGGGGTTCATCCTCAACGGCGTGGAGCGGAACGCGGTATCCATGATCTCCGTTGGTCTGGCTGAGAAGGAGGGAGCTTGATGAATATCTATCATTTTGCCGTCTGCGACGACCGGCCGGAGGACGCGCGGCTGGTGGCCTCCCTGGCCGCGCGGTGGGCGCGGCGGACGGGGGCTGAGGTGGAGCTGGAGCTGGAGGTCTTTCCCTCCGCCGAGGCCTTCCTGTTCCGCTATCAGGAGAAAAAGGATTTCGACGTCCTCCTGCTGGACATCGAGATGACCGGCATGGACGGCGTAGAGCTGGCGAAGACCGTCCGGCGGGACAACGAGGCGGTGCAGATCGTCTTCATCACCGGATACTCCGACTACATCGCCCAGGGCTACGAGGTCTCCGCCCTTCACTACCTGATGAAGCCGGTGAATGAGGAGAAGTTCAATCAGGTCCTCACCCGGGCCGTCAGCCGTCTGGCCCGGAACGAGCCCTTTCTGACGCTGGAGCTTCCTGGGGAGACGGTGCGGGTGCCCCTGCCGGAGATCCGGTATCTGGACGTGCAGCAGAACTACGTCACCGTCCACGCCGGGCGGGATTACACGCTAAAACGCCCTCTGGCGGAGTTCGAGGCGGCGCTGGATCGAAGGTTCTTCCGGGCGGGGCGGTCCTGCATCGTGAATCTGACCTGCATCCGCCGGGTGACGCGCGCGGAGGCGGAGCTGACTACCGGCGAGCGCATCCCCCTGCCACGGGGACAGTACGAGAAGCTGAATCAGGCCATCATCCGTCAGATCTGAGGTAACGTCTATGAAATTCTTTGATAAGCTGGTGGACAGGCGCATTGCCGCCTACCAGCGGGAGCTGATCGAGATCCACTATGCCGAGGTGGAGAACATGTACCGGCAGATACGGGGCTGGC
>OFGG01002215.1_pt1 | contig 10900 bp, 10 predicted proteins | sample 1521701 | NCBI WGS metagenome assembly OFGG01 (sample SAMEA3504081, study PRJEB24116) | mouse gut metagenome | biome: mouse gut; feature: mouse-associated habitat; material: faeces | place: Denmark | collected 2011
TTTGAAATTGGTAGGGTAGTTTTGTGCAAATTTCTATATTTGCTCATTTATAGTTATATACTATGGAACTTCGCTTTTCATTGATTTATATCCGATATTTATTGTATAATATCGTAAGAACGTATATCGGGAGAGGGTTCGCTTATGAATTTCAATACATCGTATAACAAGATTGTGACAGATGAAAACTTGATGGAAACGGTAAAGCATGGAAGCATTGGCTACCCCTTTCACTTTTATTATGACAATTTAGCCCTGTTTGACTTTCACTGTATTGAATGGCACTGGCATACCGAATTGGAGTTCGTTTATATTGAATCAGGAACTGTGACTTTTTGGATTGGAGAAAAACAGTTTATTTTAGCGGAAGGAAATGGCGTATTCATTAATTCTAAAATCCTTCATCGCTTCTATTCTCCAGCTGAAGCTGTTATTCCAAATTTTTTATGTTTGCCTTCTTTTATTGCTGCGGAAGATAGTTTTATATATCAAAAATATATTTTACCGATTATTTCTTCCGCCTTATTTTTCCTGATTTTTGATGCGGAAGTTCCCTGGCAGGCGGAGGCTTTATCCATTATCAGGCAGATCATTGCTGCGCAGGAGGGGGTCTCATCCTGCGAACTTGCCACCGCATCTCTCATTCAAAGGCTTTGGTTGGAGATATATGAAAATGCGGATATTACATATACGAAAGACCATATAAATGATTCAGCTTCTTCGCAGGCAAGATTACAGTTGATGATGCAGTACGTTCATCAGAATTATTCCCATGATATTTCATTAGAGGACATTGCAGGGCATGCAAGGATCAGCAAAAGTACCGTATTAAACCTTTTCCATAAATATTTACACATTACTCCGATAAACTACCTTATCAATTATCGTTTAAATGAAGCCGCCCGATTACTTTCAAAGACCGAGAAAAAAATCAGTACTATTTCTGATGAAACAGGATTTAATAATGTAGACTATTTCTGCAGATTATTTAAAAAGCATTATCATTTAACGCCGACTGAATACCGGAAAAAGAGATTGTTTTTTAGCGGAATGTGCAATAATAGTAGATAAAATTACGTCTGAGCGGTATAATCTAAAGGATATAGAATGCGGCAAATTTGAATGCAGCAGTGGATACGATTATGAAAACTTTGATATTAAACGGTTTGCCAAGAATAAATAGTGATACTAACAGTCTTACTATCAAGATTTTTCAGAATTAACTGGAAAATTATTGGATGTTGGGTTTATTATAATCTTTTTGCAGAGAATCAATATTAAGCGTTTGAGGCGAGGGGAATTGGAATGGAGCAAATTGAATTGATAAAACCGGGAATGGAGTATGCCGACGATATATGGGATTTTCGTCAGGAAATTTTAGATTGTGACGCAGAGAGTGAAGACCAGTTTGCAGGTTGTATATCATTGGATGTAAGTGTGTCCGCTGAAGAGTGGATCAAAATGTGTGAGCTCAGAATGAGTGAAGAAACATGTGTTAAGGCAGGTACATCGGTTCCTTCCAATATGTATTTAGCCGTTCGGAAAAATGATAACAGAGTTATAGGTATTATAGATTTGCGTCACCATATAAATCATCCGATTCTTGGAACATGGGGAGGACATTGTGGATATTCGGTACGTCCTTCTGAACGAGGCAAAGGATATGCCAGGGAAATGCTTCGCCTGAATATACGAAATGCGAAAGCATTAGGAATTTCCAAACTTCTTATTACATGTGATGTAAAGAACATGGCCAGCGAAAAAACCATACTTGCTAACGGCGGTGTTTATGAGGAAACCATAGAAGTTGATGGATGTAAGATGAAAAGATTTTGGATCGAGGTTAATGATTAGGCAAAAAAGAGTTTTCTTTCCATAATAGGATAAGCAAACTCTTTTTTATTACATTCTTATTTTTTCAACCCTCAGTTTTCACTGGCATATTCATTTTAGCATGTAAATACATAAAAGTAAATTATTTTGAAAGTACATGTTCAAAAAGTGATTCAATAAAAATGTAATAAAATATTTATTCTAATATTGAAAAACATATTCGCATGTGCTAACATAAAAATACAGTTATGAGAATTCATATAATGCGGTTCTAAATTAAACAAATACAATCCGGCATGGGGGATACAAAAGTGAATGCAAAGACTGCGCATATAACCAGGACAGAAAACGAAATATTTGAACAGGACTTAAAAGAGCATTTATTCCATACAGCCGCATTATGCAAAGGGTATATGGGGAAAATGGGCTGTGCGGCCATGGGATATCTGGCGGGTATTCTGCACGATGCAGGCAAAGCCGGGTCGGCTTTTCAGGGCAGGATGGAGGCCATACGGGAAGGACGGCCGGATCCGGGACAGAAAGGGGGACATGCCTCTGCAGGTGCGGTGCTGCTTAGCAGATGGGGAGGCAAGACAGACAATTTTTACAAGAATTTCGCTTTACAGGCCATATGTGAAGCCATTTTTTCCCATCACGCGGCACTGCCGGACAATATATCCCCCCGGCTGGAGGATGGGTATAAGGCCAGGCTTCAATGTGAAGAGGCGGAATTATCGGAAATAGAGACATATTTTTGGAGTGAAATTATCTCCCGAGAGGACTTTGAGAAACTTTTGGAGCAGGCATACGGGGAGGCGGAAGCATTTGTAAACAGGGTGAAACAATGCGTAAGAGCCCAGAAAGAGATGGAATTTTTCCTGGGCATGGCGGAGAAGATGCTGCTGTCAGCTCTGATTGACGCCGACTGGCTGGACAGTGCCATCAGCGGCGCAGGGGGACAGTTGGACTTTGGGGATCTGGATGGGGAAGACGATGAAAATCTTTCCAGGGAAAAGCTGTTTACATATTTTCTGGACAATTTGGAAAATGGACTGAGGGAAATGAACCGCTCCTCCAAACCCATCAATGTATGGAGAAATCGCATCTCCGAACAATGTAAGGAGGCAGGGGCCAGAGAGGGAGGGGTCTATACCCTGTCCTGCCCCACCGGGGCCGGTAAAACCCTGGCGGTGACCCGCTTTGCCCTGACGCATTGCATCCGGCAGGGCAAAGAGAGAATATTCTACATCATTCCCTACCTGTCCATCATTGACCAGACGGCCAAAAGCATAAAGAAAGCGCTTGCAGCCGGCAATAGGGAAGGCACTGACGAACTGGTGGAAAACGGTATTTTGGAACTTCATTCCCAGGCAGAGTATAAAAAGGGGGAAAATAGGTCAGGCGCCTCATGGAGCGGAGGAAGAACCCGCCGCCGACGGGGACTTCTGGGCACAGAGGATGACGGAGCCCATAGTACTGACCACTATGGTGCGTTTTCTGAATACATTTTTTGCCCGGGGGACCAGAAATCTGCGCCCGGCCCATCAGTTCCAAAACGCGGTGCTTATCTTTGACGAGGTGCAGACCCTGCCTGTAAAGCAGATCGCCCTGTTTAACAGTCTGATCAATTATCTGACACAGCTCTGCGGGTGCACATGCGTCCTGTGCACCGCCACCCAACCTCTGCTGGGGGAGACGGTAAAACCGGTTTATCCCGTCAAAATGGCGGAACCTGCGGCCCTGGCAGAGCTCCCCCCGGAAGCGGGGGAAGTCTTCCGGCGGGTGCAGATAGAACCCCGGCTGAAGGCGGTGGGTTATACCCAAAAGGAACTGGCAGATTTCGTCTGGGAAAAGGCGGAAGAGAGCGGAAACGCGCTGGCAATCCTGAACACCAGAGACTGCGCGCTGGCTGTTTACAGTGAATTGGCAAAGCGGGCGGGGGAGGCATATAAAGTGTATTACCTGTCCACAAAACTATATGCGGCGCACAGGAAAAGCATTATTGAAAAAATCCGAGGAGACTTGTCTTGCGGAGAAAAAATCATAGTGGTCAGTACATCCCTGATTGAGGCCGGCATAGATTTTGATTTTTCCTGCGTGGTTCGATCCCTGGCGGGAATGGATTCCATAGTCCAGGCGGCGGGGCGGTGCAACAGGGAAGGGCTGCGGGGGGTGGAGACCACCTATATTGTCAATCCCTGTCAGGAACTGGAATCACTGGCACATTTGAGAGACATCAGGAAGGGAGCGGAATCGTCCCGAAGGATACTGGGGGAATTTGAGAAAAACAGGGCACGCTTCGGGGGTGAATTGCTGTCCCAAGAGGCAATACACACTTATTTTTCATACTATTTCTGGAATAGAAAGGAAGAAATGGTTTATCTCATACCGGGACAAAACAAGGTTTCCCTCTATGACTGGTTGGCAGATAATGTGGATCTGGTGAGGTCGGGCGAGGCGCACAAAGTTTATGAGAAGAAAGTATTAAATCAGGCGTTTAAAACAGCGGCAGAACATTTCAGCGTTATAGAGGAGCGTGGGAATTCCGTATTTGTGCCCAGGGGCCGGGGGAAGGAGATCTGGGAGGAGATCCAGAGAAATACCAAACCAGGAAAGACAGACTACAAGTATATAAGGAGCCTGTTAAAGGAAGCACAGCAATATGTGGTTAATCTGCAGAATTATGAAATAGAGAAGCTGGGAAAGGGGGCCATACAGTGGGAGGATAAAATGGGAATGTACGTCCTGAACGAGATGTATTATGATGAAAAGGCCGGTATTACCGGGGAAATCAGCAGTAATATGCTGATTCATATGTTTTAGAAACGGTTACAGCCTGTTCAATGTCTTTCCGCATCGGATTGGGAGATCAATGGGAATCTGCGGAATGGAAGGGAGCAGGAGGGAAGCAATACAGTCAGTTGTATTGGACGGAAAGGAGGAGCATGGAAAAAGAGAATAGCATTACATTTGCGCTGACAGGGCGCCGGGCGCTTTTTACGGATCCTGTCAGCAAGATGGGGGGAGAGAAATTTACCTACCAGGTTCCCACCTACCAGGCGCTGAAAGGAGTGCTGGAAAGTATCTACTGGAAACCTACGCTGGTCTGGGTCGTAGACAGGGTGCGGGTTATGAAACCCATCCGTTCGGAATCCCAGGCCGTCAGGCCCATCGACTACGGCGGGGGCAACACCCTGTCGATCTACACCTATCTCTCAGATGTGGAATACCGGGTGCAGGCGCATTTTGTGTGGAATGAGAACCGACCTGACCTGGTCAGGGACAGGGATGAGAACAAACACTTTTTTATTGCCAGAAGGGCGCTGGAAAAAGGAGGCAGGAGAGATATTTTCCTGGGGACCAGAGAGTGCCAGGGCTATGTGGAGCCTTTGGATTTTGAAAGCGGCCCGGGAGCGTATGACGAGGTCGATGAATTTCCGCTGGGTCTGATGTTTCATGGGTTTACCTATCCCGATGAGGCGGTGCGGCAGGAGGAGAAGAATAAGCTGACGGCCAGGTTTTTTCGCCCGGTGATGAAGAAAGGGATTATTACGTTTCCGGCCCCGGAAGAATGTGCCATACGCCGGATTCTGACGGATCGAAAACCCAGGGAGTTCAGCCTGGAAAAAGGGAATGCGACATTGGCGGGGGGAGGTGCGCTGGATGAGTTTTCTGAATGATTTGTACCTTACCTATGAGGCCTGCAAGAGCGATTCCCAGCTTTTGCCCATCGCTCATCTGACCCAGAATGCCCAACTGGAGGTGGTTCTGGATGAGGAGGGAAAATTTTCCAGAGCCAGTCTGGTGGACAAGGAGGATGCGGTCACGGTGATCCCGGTCACAGAGGATTCCGGCAGCAGGAGCGGCAAAGCCATTTTTCCCCATCCGCTGTGTGACAAGCTGGAATATATCGCCGGGGACTATGGAGATTTTGTACCGGGCAGCAAAGGGGATAAATTTGAAATCTATATTGCGCAGTTGGGCGCATGGGTCCAGTCAGATTACAGTCTGCCCCAGATCAAGTGTGTATATGGGTATCTGAGGGAACGCAGACTCATGGAGGATCTACGGGAGGCCGGTTTTTTTACCTTCGAGAACGGCAGGATCAAGGCGGAAAAACAGCAGGGAGTGGCGCTGGAGAACTGGTTTGTACGCTTTGCGGTAGAGGTTCCGGGAGAGCCTGAGAGCAGACTGTACTGCGACGGGCAGGTATTTGACAGCTACATAAAATATTATCTGTCCAGTCAGGACAGCAGGGAATTATGCTATGTTTCCGGCGAGGTCGTGCCCTGTTCCGAGAAACACCCGGCCAAAATACGGAATACTGCCGACAAAGCCAAGCTGATTTCCGCCAACGACGCATCGGGTGTACTGACCTTCAAGGGGCGGTTCCGTGAGAGTACCCAGGTGGCTTCCGTGGGTTATGAGATATCCCAGAAGGCTCACAGCGCCTTGCGCTGGCTGATTGCCAGACAGGGTCTGAAAATCGGGGAACAGGTATTTGTAGTGTGGTCCATAGTGAATCCCCACATGCCCAGCCCCTTTTCCGATTTGGATTGGGAGGAGGAAGAGGAAGTCTTTACTGACGCCGCGTATTCGGATTGGGTGAGACAGGCAATCTGGGGATCGGCCCAGGCGCCCCAGGACAGTGATACCGTCATGGTGATGGGTGTGGAAGCGGCCACCACAGGCCGGTTGTCCATTCCTTTTTATCAGAAATATGGAGCCAAGCAATTTATCCAAAATGTGGCCAGATGGAAAACGGAGACCTGTTGGCTGAACCAGTCGAAAAAGGTACAGGCCTATGTGCCCTGGTCCCCCTCTTTGGTGGAGATCGTAAAGCTGGTGGCAGGGGAGAAAAACGCCAAGTTGAATAAATGTGTGCGGGAACGGCTGATCCCCTGCATCGTGGAGGGCAGGAAACTTCCCTATGATATAGTGTTGTCGGCCCTGGGGCAGGCCGTTAATCCTTCACACTTTAAGGAATATTGGGAGTGGTGCAGGGCTGTGACAATTACATGCGCCCTGTTGAGAAAATGGCAGATAGAAAGAGGAGACGGAAGGGAGGAATACAGCATGGGTTTGAATGCAGAGAGTGAGGACAGAAGTTACATTTTCGGGCAGCTGCTGGCCACGGCGGAGATGTTGGAGAGAAGCGCGCTGTCCATGGGAAGCGGCAGCAATAAGGAGGGCATACGGAACACGGCGGCAGAAAAGTATTTTGTCCGATTCCAGAGATACCCGGTGGAGACTTGGACAACCATTCGGAACCAGCTGCATCCGTATGTGATGAAGCTGAAAAACGCAGGGAAGTTATATTATGTCAACAAACTGGACGAATTGACTTGCAGACTGGATCTGACCCGGAGGGACAAGCTGGAACCCACCTTCCTGCAGGGTTATAGCAGTCAGCTTGTGGAGTATCGCAGTTCTTATAAGAAGCAGGAGGATGGCAAGCCGGAGGAGTAATATGTTCCGAAAAGAGACTTTGTATGTAAAACAGCCTAAAGAGGCGCAGCAGGGAAAGGATGGTAAAAATATGAGTGAATTTACAAACAAGATTGACTTTGCAGTGGTATTCAGCGTGAAGAACGCCAATCCAAACGGTGATCCGCTGAACGGGAACAGGCCCAGGGAGACCTATGACGGATTCGGAGAGGTGTCGGATGTATGTTTAAAAAGGAAGATCCGCAACCGCATGATGGATCTGGGATATCCGGTGTTCGTGCAGTCTGACGATCGGAATGTGGACGGCATCAGAAGCCTGAGCGATAGAGCGGGGGCAGCGCCGGAACTGAAGGAGGCGGGAAAGGACAAGGAGAAGTATGCGGCTGCCGCCTGCAAAAAATGGATGGATGTGCGAACTTTTGGCCAGGTATTCGCTTTTAAGAGCAAGGAAAAGGGAGCCGAGGGGGACGGCGTATCGGTGGGGGTGAGAGGTCCGGTGTCCATCCAGACGGCTGTGAGTGTGGCGCCCATCGACATTTCCTCCATGCAGATCACCAAGAGCGTTAACAGCGAGACCAGCGATAAGAAATCCTCAGATACCATGGGGATGAAGCACAGGGTTGACTTTGGTATGTATGTTACCTATGGCAGCATCAATCATCAGTTGGCGGAAAAAACAGGTTTTTCGGACGAGGATGCGGAGATAATCCGGCAGATTCTGGTGACATTGTTTGAGAATGATGCGTCTTCCGCCAGACCCGACGGCAGCATGGAAGTATGTAAGGTGATCTGGTGGAAGCACAACTGCTTCCTGGGACAGTATTCCTCCGCCAAAGTACATAGATGCCTGAAAGTGAGCAGAAAGCCTGGAGTAGAAATTGCCAAAAGCCAGGAGGATTTTGAGATAAGGGTTGAGGAACTGCCGGACCTGAAGGTTGAGATCTATGACGGAATTTGAATATAATGAAGAGGACTTTCTACAGCTTGCGGGATTGCAGCATTTTACCTTTTGCAGAAGGCAATGGGCATTGATCCATATAGAACAGCAGTGGGAAGAGAATGTTCTCACCGTAAAAGGCAGCCTCTTTCATGAAAAGGTGCATGACGGGTATTCCAGGGAGAAACGAAAGAATGTGATCATTTCCAGAGGAATGCCCGTGCGTTCCAGAACTCTGGGAATCAGCGGGGAGTGCGATGTGGTGGAGTTTGTCCGGGCAGAAGAGGGAATTTCTCTGCCCGGGCGGGAGGGAAAGTATATCCTGTATCCGATTGAGTACAAACGGGGCAAAACAAAAATCACGGATGAGGACAGAATGCAGTTGACGGCTCAGGTATTATGTCTGGAGGAAATGTTTCTGACAGAGATTCCCCAGGCCTATCTGTTTTACGGGGAGACCCGCAGGCGGGAATGCGTGGAAATTACGGAAACTCTGCGGGCTGAATGCAGGCGGCTGCTTCAGGAGATGCACCAATTTTATGCAAGGGGATATACGCCCAAAGTGAAAAGGGCTAAGAAATGCGAGGCCTGTTCTCTCCGGGAACTTTGCCTGCCAAAACTGGAGAGCAGGAAAAATGTGTCGCAATATATCTCTCAAAATGTGGAGTCTGATTGAATTCGGAGCCGCATGTACTCAAGGACTCAGGACAGATGCTGTCTGTTTGAGCATTCTCGCAGGTATAAACTGTGCGCAGTGTGCAGAGAGAAACCTGGAACGGAGGTAACAAGCATTGGCAGCCGCAGTATCGCTGGCCGGAAATATGGGGTTGGAGTAGATGTCATACACAAGATTGTGAGGATAAGTACATGAGGAAGTTGCTGAATACGCTGTATATTACATCCAGTGAATACTATCTGTCATTGGACGGGGAAAATGTGATTATTTCTCAGAGCAAGAAAGAGATAGGGAGACTGCCGCTTCACAATCTGGAGGCTATTGTGACCTGTGGATACGCCGGGGCAAGCCCGGCGCTGATGGAAAAGTGCGCGGCAGGAAATATCTCCATAACATTTCTGTCTCCCACAGGCAGATTCCGGGCCAAAGTAACGGGAAAGGCATATGGCAATATCCTGCTAAGAAGGACACAATATCGAATGGCAGATGACAAGAAGCAAACTTTGGAGATTGCCCGGAATTTTATAATCGGAAAAATATATAACCAGCGAAGCGTTATAAACAGAGCCCAGCGGGATTATGCGGAACGGCTGGATACAGAAAAGCTAAGCCTTGTCTCCGGGCAACTCAGGGAGACCCTTCAGACGGTGAGAGAGGCGGACACCATGGAAACGCTGCGGGGAAACGAGGGAGAAGCGGCCTCTCGATATTTTTCCCAGTTCAATCAGCTGATCCTTCAGCAAAAAGAGGAGTTTTGTTTTGATATAAGAAACCGACGGCCTCCATTGGACAGGGTGAATGCACTACTCTCCTTTACATATGCCCTCCTGACCAGCATGTGCGTGGCGGCCCTGGAGACAGTTGGCCTGGATCCCTATGCGGGGTTTATGCATACGGATCGGCCGGGGCGATGTTCGCTGGCGTTGGACTTAATGGAGGAACTCAGGGCCCCCTATGCGGATCGCTTTGTCCTGTCTTGCATCAACAAAAAAATGGTGGACTCATCAGATTTTGAAGAGAAGGAGAATGGGGCCGTTTTCCTGAACGAGTCCGGGAGAAAAAAATATCTGGCAGTGTGGCAGAGCAAAAAGGCGGAAAAGTTAACCCATCCCTATTTACAGGAGAGCATTGAATGGGGACTTGTTCCGTATGTGCAGGCTTTGCTGCTGGCACGATTTATTCGAGGAGACCTGGATGGATATCCGCCCTTTTTATGGAAATAGAATGGGTAATACCTATGGAATGTGTTATATGGTGGAGGGGCTTATATGTTAATCGTTGTCACTTATGACGTATCTACCGAAACAGCCGCAGGAAGGGCCAGATTGCGAAAAGTTGCCAAACAATGTCAGAATTATGGACAGCGTGTCCAAAACTCAGTATTTGAATGCATTATAGATGAGGCTCAATACGTCTCTTTTAAGAGTAGTTTGTTGAAATTGATCAATGAGGATGAGGATAGCCTGCGCTTTTACCGTCTGGGAAATGCGTACCGCAATCGTATAGAGCACTATGGCAGTAAAAAGACGCCGGACCTGGATGCTCCTATAATTTTCTAAACAGTGCGAATACTAAGTACACATCTTTTTCCAGTGACTTTCGCACCCGATAATGTATCTAAACAGGAGCAATAGAGGGTCTTAAAAGTGAGGTAGTTGTGAGATATTGTTTATAATAGATAATTTGTCGGTATTAGAAGTTATTTTTTTGTATGTTTTTGGTGTCACTCCCTGTGCGGGAGTGTGGATTGAAATGTCTCTTTGGTGTTTACCTCCTCGAAGGTTAGCCCGTCACTCCCTGTGCGGGAGTGTGGATTGAAATGCTAATAATAGCATTGATCGGGGCCTTGAAAATTGTCACTCCCTGTGCGGGAGTGTGGATTGAAATCCGGGCTCTCTTGAAAGAGATCACAAGCTGGGTAGTCACTCCCTGTGCGGGAGTGTGGATTGAAATGAGCTCTGCCGTTAGGTCGGCAACCGAGAGGCTCGTCACTCCCTGTGCGGGAG
>OFGG01002223.1_pt1 | contig 10873 bp, 8 predicted proteins | sample 1521701 | NCBI WGS metagenome assembly OFGG01 (sample SAMEA3504081, study PRJEB24116) | mouse gut metagenome | biome: mouse gut; feature: mouse-associated habitat; material: faeces | place: Denmark | collected 2011
CGGCCTCTTCGACAGAAGCAGCTTCCTCAACAGGAGCGGCCTCCTTGACAGGAGCAGATTCCTCAGCAGGAGCTGCCTCCTCAGGGGGAATTTCCAATGCCCGGCGGGTATCCGTGTGGATGGGCCAGGCCTGGCCGGTGATGGTAGCGTAGATGCGCAGGTACTCCCTGGCGCTGCGGGCCCAGCTGAAATCGCAGGACATAGCCCGCTGGCGCAGACGTCCGAAGACGTCGGGATAATCCTTATACAGGTACACGGCCTCCCGGATGACGTGGAGCATGTCGCCGCTGGAGTAATTAGCAAAACTGAAACCGTTTCCGGCATCCCGCCAGGATTCGCAGGGCTGGACGGTGTCCTTCAAGCCGCCGGTCTCCCGGACAATGGGCACCGTGCCGTAACGCATGGCGATCATCTGGCTCAAGCCGCAGGGCTCGCTCTTGGAGGGCATGAGGAACAGGTCTGCGCCGGCGTAAATGGCCATAGACAGGTCTTCGTTATAGTCCATGCGGACAGACATCCGGCCGGGGTACTGCTGGGCGGCCCAGCTGAAGAAATCCTCATACCGCTGGTCGCCGGTACCCAGAACCACCAGCTGCATCGGAAGCTCCATCATATCATGAAGCACCTCGCAGATCAAGTCCAGGCCCTTGTGGGAAACCAAACGGCTCACCATGGCCACAATGGGGGTCTGGGGGTCCTCCCGCAGGCCCACCATCCGCTGGAGCTCGGCCTTGCAGGCGTCCTTTCCGGCGGTGTCCTCGGCGGAGAAGTTTTTCAGGATGCGCCCGTCGGTCCGGGGGTCGTAGAGCTTCATGTCGATGCCGTTCAGCACGCCGGAAAGCTTTTCGGAGCACTGGCGCATAACGCCCTCCATCCGATGGGCGAAGTAGGGCATTTTCAACTCGTTGGCATAGGTGGGAGAGACGGCGTTCACCGCGTCGGCGCAAAGGATGGCCCCCTTGAGAAGGTTGGCGTCCCCGTCCAGCAGAATGGTGCCGTCCTTGGCCCAGCCCGCGTCCAGGCCGAAGAGCTCGCCCAGGACATAGGGGTTATACCGGCCCTGATATTCGATGTTGTGGATGGTCACCACGGTCTTGATGGAGCGGTAGCGCTCCTCCCGGACGCCGTCGTCCTTCAGGTAGATGGGCACCAGGGCGGACTGCCAGTCGTTGCAGTGGACCACCTCGGGCCAGAACTTGAAATGGTCCAGCATCCGCACCACGGCCCGGGAGAAGAAGGCAAACCGCTCGCCGTCGTCGGACTGGCCGTAGAGGGCGCTCCGGTTGAAGTACTGTTCGTTATCCAGGAAGTACCAGGTCACGCCGTCCTTTTCCATGGAGAACAGTCCGCAATAATTGTGCCGCCAAGCCAGGTCCACATAATCATAGCACTCAAATTTCAGCTGGCTTCCAAACCGGTCCCGGACCCGCGCGTAGAGGGGCAGAACCACGGCCACCTCGGCGCCCTGCTCCGCCAGGGCGGGCGGAAGGGAACCGGCCACGTCTGCGAGCCCCCCCGTCTTGCAGAAGGGAACCGCTTCGCTGGTCACATACAAGATTTTCATATGCTTACTCCTTTTCACATCTTCATAACGCCCCCGGCTCCAGAGGCCGAAGCCCCAGGGGATCAAAGACACGCTCTTACTTATTATACCAAAGAGAGCAGCCGGGGTCAATCCGGCCTTTCAATCAGAAAAAGGGGGACGGAGACGCCCCCCTTTTATGGAAGTTTATACCTTGCTGCCCTTGGCCAGGACGATGGGATAGGTGACATGGCCCATCAGGGTCCGGCCCGGAAGGACCTCCACGTCCTTGTCGGCGATGATATAGCTCAGCTGCGCGTCCTTACGGACGATGGAATCCTTGAAGATGACGCAGTTGCGCACCACTGCGCCGGCCTCCACAGTGACGCCAGGGAAGAGGATGGAGTTCTCCACTACGCCCTCGATGGAGCAGCCGTCGCCGAAGAGGGAGTTGACGCACCTTCCGCCGGAGCCAATGTAGGTAGAGCTGAGATCCGCGTTCTTGGCCCGGACGGGGCGCTGTGCGCAGAATAGATCCGCCCGGATAGCGGGATCCAGCAGCTGCATGCTGCGGTCATAGTACTCCTGGACGGAGCGAATCTGGGCGGCGTAGCCCTTCCAGATGTAGCTTTGGATGTTCAGTTGGTCCTTCCGGGCCTGGAGCACGTCCCCCCGCCAGCTGAGCTGGTCCTTGGCGGCGCAGTCATCCACCAGCTCCAGCAGCAGTTTCTTGGAGACCACATAGGTACCCAGGCCCCGGAGGCCCCGAGGTGTGTGGGGGCTGACGAAGACCTCGGCAATCCGGCCGCCCTCACCCAGCTGGAAATAGGTGCCGTCCTCGGTCATGAAGCTGTCGTTGGCACAGACCACGGTGATGTCCGCCCCGGATTTCAGATGGTTTTCATACACGTCGCTCAGGGGCAGGTTGGCCACCAGATCGCCGTCCATCATGACCACATAGTCCTGGCGGATGTCCTCCAGGTAGGTCCGCACGGCGGTCAGGGCCTCGATGTGGCCCCGGTAGGGCATGGCGCCCCACTCGCCCTTGTAGTTGAAGGGAGGCAAGAGGCGCAGGCCGCCCCGCTTGCGGCTCAGGTCCCAGTCCTTGCCGGTGCCCAGGTGGTCCAGCAGACTCTGATAGTGGCCGTGCAGAATGATGCCCACGTCGGTGGCCCCGGCGTTCACCAGGCCGGAGAGGGCGAAGTCCACCGCCCGAAACCTCCCGCCGAAGGGAATGGAGGCGGAGGAGCGGATGGAGCCCAGCTCCTGGAGGTTGCCGCGGCGCTCATAGGTGAAAATAATTCCGTGCAGTCCGTTCATTTGGACACCTCCTCACCGTTGCGGTTCAGCATGATACCCGCTTTGGCGTCTTTGCCCTCAGGCAGCTGGCAGCCCGGGGCCAGCACCGTCAGGCCCCAGCCCTCCGGCGTATTTTCCGGCGTGCCGCCCACGCGGCAGCCCGGGCCGATCTTGCAGCCCTCGCCCAGGATGGCGTACTCCACCACCGCGCCGGGGGCCACTTCCACGTTGGGGAAGAGGACGGAGTAGCGGACCGCCGCGCCCTCGCCCACGGTGACGTTCTGGGAGAGGACGGAGTTCTCCACCACGCCCTCCAGCACGCTGCCCCGGTTCACGGCGCTGTGGGCCACCGCGGAGTTCTCGCCCAGGAAGGCGGGGGGGGCGCTGACGGAGCGGGCGTAGATGGGCCAGGAGCGGTCCCGCAGGTCCAGGCCGGACTCGGGGGCCAGCATGTCCATATTGGCGTCCCAAAGGGATTCCAGGGTGCCCACGTCCTTCCAGTAGCCGGCGAAGCGGTAGGCGGCCATGCGCTCATTGTTCGCCAGCATGGAGGGGATGATGTTCTTTCCGAAGTCGTTTTCGGACCCTTCCGTGTTCTCATCGTCGATAAGGTACTGCCGCAGGGCCTTCCAGGAGAATACGTAAATGCCCATGGAAGCCAGGTTGCTCTTGGGCTCCTTGGGTTTTTCGGCAAACTCGGTGATCATGTCGTCCCCGTCCACGCTCATGATGCCGAAGCGGGGCGCCTCGGCCCAAGGCACCTCCATGACGGAGATGGTGCAGGCGGCGTTTGCCGCCTTGTGGCGGGCCAGCATGTCGGAATAGTCCATCTTGTAGATGTGGTCGCCGGAGAGGATGACCACGTACTCGGGGTCGTGCATATCGATGAAGCCCAGGTTCTGATAGATGGCGTTGGCGGTGCCCTTGTACCAGGTGCCGCCCTTGGCGCCCTGGTAGGGAGGCAGGATGTGGACGCCGCCGGTGGACCCGTCCAGGTCCCAGGGCTGGCCGCTGCCGATATAGCTGTTCAGCTCCAGGGGGCGGTACTGGGTCAGCACACCCACGGTATCAATGCCGGAATTTGTGCAGTTGGAGAGGGGGAAGTCGATGATGCGGTACTTGCCGCCGAAAGGAACGGCGGGCTTTGCCATGTCTCCGGTGAGGACATAAAGGCGGCTGCCCTGTCCTCCGGCCAGCAGCATGGCAATGCATTCTTTCTTCATGTCTCTTTCAGCTCCTTTGCCTGTTTTTTCGCTCTGGGCTTTTTGTCGGGTTTCTCAGCCGAATCCGCCTTGGAGGCTTTCCCCTCCTTGGCGGAGGACTTGACGGTTTTGACCAGGGTCTTAGCAGAGGCCTTGGCGGTTTTCCCCACGGCCTTGGCGGCCTTTTCCGCCGTTTTTCCCACGGCCTTGGCGGTCTTTCCGGCGGCCTTCACCGCCTTGGGGGCCGTTTTGACTTCCTTAGGCTTGGGGAACGTGCCCTCGCCCCGGAGGAACACTGCGCCGAAGGCGGGGATGCGGATGGCGGCGGAGTACTCTTTGCCATGGGACTCCACAGCCTCCACGGGGACAGGCTCCGTGTCGCCGAAGCCGTCGCCGCCGTACTCCGCGGCGTCGGTATTAAAGACGGGGGTGTACTGCTTGTGGGCGGGGACGCCCATGCGGTAGCCCTCGTAAGTATTGGGGGAAAAGTTGATGGCGCAGAGGAGGTCCCGGCCCTTCTTGTCCTTTCGGAGGAAGGCCACCACGTTGTTGTGGTTATCGTCCACCACCAGCCACTCGAAGCCCTCCCAGTCAAAGTCAATTTCCCACAGGGCGGGTTCTTTCTTATAGAAGGCGTTGGCCTCCTTGAAGAAGCGGTGGACCTTTTGGTTCTCCTCGTTGTCCAGGAGGTACCAATCCAAAGGCTCCTTGTCGTTCCACTCGTGCCACTGGCCCAGCTCCGCGCCCATGAAGAGGAGCTTTTTCCCGGGATGAGCCAGGAGGTAGGCGTAGAAGCCCCGGGTGCAGCGAAGCTGATTCGTGTAGTCGCCGGGCATCTTCCCCACCACGGAACCTTTCATGTGGACCACCTCGTCATGGGAGATGGGCAGCACGAAGTTTTCGGAGAAGGCGTACATCATGGAGAAGGTGATGTCCTTGTGGTGGTCCTGGCGGAACCAGGGGTCCAGCTTCAAGTAGTGGCACATGTCATTCATCCAGCCCATGTTCCACTTGAGGTTGAAGCCCAAACCGCCGATGTCGGCGGGGCGGCTGACCATGGGCCAGGCGGTGGACTCCTCGGCGATCATCATCACGCCGGGCTTTACGGAGAAGGCCATGGCGTTGAGCTCCCGAAGGAAGTCGATGGCCTCCAGGTTCTCATGCCCGCCGTATTTGTTGGGGGTCCAGGCGCCGCCCTGACGGCTGTAGTCCAGGTACAGCATAGACGCCACAGCGTCCACCCGGAGGCCGTCGATGTGACACTCCTCCAGCCAGAAGCGGGCGGAGGAGAAGAGGAAGCTCTTTACCTCGGGCCGGCCATAGTCGAAGACCCGGGTGCCCCAGGAGGCGTGCTCCCACTTGTTGGGATCGCTGTACTCGTAACAGCAGCCGCCGTCAAACTCATAGAGCCCGTGGGCGTCCTTGCAGAAGTGGGCGGGAACCCAGTCGAGAATAACGGCGATGCCGTTTTTGTGCATGTGGTTCACAAACCAGAGGAAATCCTTGGGGGTCCCGTACCGGGAGGTGGGGGCAAAATAACCGGTGCACTGGTAGCCCCAGGAGCCGTCGAAGGGATGCTCCAGCACGGGCAGCAGCTCAATGGCGGTGTAGCCCATGTCCTTCACATAGGCGGCCAGCTCCTTGGCCATGTCCTTGTAATCGTAGAAGTCGCCGTTGGGCCGCTTCTTCCAGGAGCCCAGGTGTACCTCATAGATGTTCAGGGGGGAGTCGTAGATCTGGTGCTTTTCCTGCTTTGCAAGGAAGGCGGCGTCGGTCCACTTGAAATTTTCAATGTCGTAGAGCTTGCCGGCGTTGGCCGGCCGGGTTTCGCAGTGGAAGGCATAGGGGTCCGTTTTCAGCCGGACCTCCCCGTCGGGGCCGGTGACGGCGTACTTGTAGGACGCGTATTCCGCCAGGCCGGGGATGAAGCCCTCCCAGACCTCGCCGTCCTGCGTAAGGGGGTGGGTCCCCTGCTTCCAGTCGTTAAAGTCGCCCACAACGGAAACGCTTCGGGCGTGGGGAGCCCAGACCCGGAAGGTCCAGCCCTCCGCGCCGTTTTTCTTGTCGGGGTGGGATCCGAACCAGCGCCAGCCGTCCGTTAGGGTTCCGGCATGAAAGCGTTCGGCCTGATCGTATTTTGCCATAGTCAACCTCCGTGCATAGCCGCGGGCACTCTCCAAGCCCCCGGCTGCCGCTTTTAGGCGGGCTGCCCGCCAATGTCTCGGGCATCCCGCCCGGATCGCCCCGCCGCCCCGTCTGCGGCGGGTAGGACTTTTGAATAGGACAGCGTTTGGTTATTTTGGAATATTATACTTCTTTTGTAAAATAGCGTCAAGGACGGTCCTGTCGAAAAAACCGCCCCGCTTTTAGCAGGTTCTCCCAAATCGGCTTCAATGTTCACAATATTTTTTAGTCACCTTCGGCAAAATGCGCAAAAGATGGAGAGAAAAGTGGGAAAGTCCGCTAATAAAAAAGCGGGCTAGCCGTTGCTTTTGCCGCCGGGTTGTTGTATGATATCCACCTACTTCAACAATTTCAGGAGGTCTTTCCATGCTTCAATTCCTGACGTCCCCGCGAATTGACGGCTTTCCCCTTTGGGTGGTGCTGCTGGTCTGCCTGGGGGTGTTTCTCGCATCCTTTATGGACGCCATCGCCGGGGGCGGCGGCATCATCTCCGTCCCCACTCACCTCATCGCCTTCGGCAATCTCCCCGCTCCCTACGCTCTGGGGACAAACAAGGTCTCCGCCGCCATCGGCACCTGCTTTTCCACCGCACGCTTCATTAAAAACGGATATGTGGACTGGCGGCTCTTCGGTCCGTCCATTGCCTTCGCCCTGGCGGGTTCCGCCATTGGAACCTGGCTTCAGCACCTAACGCCGGACGCGGTTTTGAAGTACTTGCTGCTTTTCGTTCTCCCGGTGGTGGCCTTCATCACCCTCCGGGGCCGGGAGTGGCCTGACGAGCCGGGGGAGATTGATCCCCAAAAGCGGCTTGCCATCATCTGGGCGGCGTCTTTCCTCATCGGCGGCTATGACGGCTATTACGGCCCCGGCACGGGGACCTTCCTGATGATTATTTTCATCCGTGCCGCCAAGATGGATACCCGCCACGCGGCGGGAGGCGTAAAGGTCATCAACCTCTCCTCCAATATCGGCAGCCTGGTGACCCAGATGGTCTCGGGCTATGTGTATTGGGGCGTTGGGCTCACCGCCGCCGCAGCCTCCATTGCGGGGCACTACCTGGGTTCCGGGCTCGCCATCAAAAACGGAAGCAAAATCGTCCGCCCCACCGTTATCGTGGTGCTGATTCTGCTGACAGTTAAGGTGGGCAGCGAGCTGCTGTTCCCGGACTTTTGGGGGTGAGGACATGGGAAACAGCATCGGCATTTTAGGGGGCATGGGCCCCATGGCCACGGCAGACCTATTTCAAAAAATCGTCTCTTTGACGGACGCCGCCGGGGACAACGGACATATTCGCCTGTATATCGACAGCAACGCCGCCATTCCGGACCGCACCGCCGCCATCCTGGACGGCGGGGAGGACCCCCTTCCCGCCATGACGGACTCCCTGCGAAAGCTGGAGGCCTGCGGGGCGGACTGTATCATCATGCCCTGCAACACCGCTCATTATTTTCTGCCCCGCCTGGCGGAGCGGACGGCGCTGCCCTTTATCAGTATGATTGAAGCGGCGGCGCGCGCCTGTCAAACCCGCTTCCCGGGGAAAGGCGCGGCCATCCTGGCAACGAAAGGCACCCTCTCGGCGGGGCTGTATCAGGAAGCCCTGACAGCGGAGGGCGTGCCCTTCCTGATCCCGGACGAAACGGAGCAGGACGCCTTGATGGATGTCATTTACCGGGGCGTCAAGGCCGGGACCCCGCCGGAGACATTTCGGAAGGCGTTTTTATCCGTACTCAGCGGACTTTCCAGCCGGGGGGCGTCGTGCTTCCTTCTTGCCTGCACAGAACTGCCCCTGGCGGTTCAGGCCCTGGGCCTGGACCTGCCCTGCGTGGACCCCACGGAGGAGCTGGCAAAGGCCGCCATCCGCTTTTGCGGCTATACCGTGCGAATGCGATGACTGATGTCCGACAATATCATCATACATCCAATATTTGTTCACTCTTTTTTCATAGTTTTTTCACAAATTTTCCATAGACCCTTTACATCTCCCCGGCGCTTTGGTATAATGTAGCCAATTTGGAAAGGATTCCCTGCGGGACGTTTGTCCAAAACACAGGCGCTTTGCCCGGAGGACCCCAAAGATTTTATTTTTATGAGGTGAGTGTATGAAGAAGAAAAACAACCTGCCTATGCGGATTTTGATTGCGCTTTTCGCTGGCATCGCGGTGGGCCTGGTCTGCTACTTCGCCGGTTTGGCGGACTTTACGGCGACGTACCTGAAGCCCTTCGGCGACATCTTCGTAAACCTTTTGAAGTTCATCGTGGTTCCCGTGGTGCTGCTGAGCATGATCGACGGCATCCTCTCCATGGGCGACATGAAGCAGGTGGGCTCCGTGGGCGTGAAGACCGTGGCCTACTTCCTCTGCACCACCGCCATCGCCTGCGTCATCGGCCTGGTATTCGCCAACATCTTCATGGGCGCGGGCCTGTTTCCGGACCTCTCCGGGGAGCTGGGCGCGGCAGAGTATGAGCCCAAGGCCTTCAACGGTTTCATGTCCGTGCTGGTGGACATCTTCCCAAGCAACATGTGGGGCGCGTTCGTCAACGCCAACATGCTCCAGGTCATTGTGGTCTCCCTGTTCTTCGGCGGGGCCATTATGATGGCGGGGGAGAAGGGCAAGCTCTGCCGGGACATCGTCAGTTCCTTCTACGCCGTGATTGAGCGGCTGATGGAGTTTATCATCTCCCTGTCCCCCATCGGCGTGTTCACCTATATGGCGTGGGTTACCGCCACGCAGGGCGCGGCCATTCTGGGCTCTCTCTTCCTGGTCATTCTCTGCGCCTACATCGGTTACGCCGTCCACGCCGTCCTGGTCTACTCCCTGTCTGCGCAGATAGTCGTGGGCATGAGCCCCGTGAAGTTCTTCAAGGGCGCTTTCGCGGCTATGATTTTCGCCTTCCCCTCCACGTCCTCCGCGGCCACCCTGCCGGTTTCCAAGGAGTGCGCCCATGAGCTGGGAGCGAAGGACGACATCGCCGCCTTTGTCCTGCCCCTGGGCTCCACCATCAACATGGACGGCACGGCCATTTACCAGTGCGTGGCCACGGTGTTCATCGCCTCCTGCGCGGGTATCCACCTGACCCTGGGTCAGATGGTGATCGTGGTGGTCACCGCCACCCTGGCCTCCATCGGCACCGCCGGCGTCTCCGGCGCGGGCATGATCATGCTGGCCATGGTGCTGGAGACCCTGGGCATCCCCGTGTCCTACATCGGCCTCATCGTGGCAGTGGACCGTCTCTTCGACATGGGCCGCACCTGCCTGAACGTCACCGGCGACATCGCCTGCTCCCTCTGCGTCAGCAAGTGGCAGATGAAGAAGTAAGCGAATTCCCTATCAGCGACAGACTGGGAGGCCCGTTTTGGGGCTCCCGGTTTTTTTTGAGAAAATTTTCAGCTTTGTGGGATATCATGGACCCCTGAGGGATATCCCTTACAGAAGGGCCCTTCCAAACCAACCCAAAAGGAGGTGAGACGCGTTGACGGACCAGCGATTCCACGAGGCCGTGGAGCTCTATGGCGACATGGTGTTCCGGCTGGCGTACAGCTACCTGAAAAACCGGGCGGACGCCGAGGACGTGATGCAGGAGTCCCTGCTGAAGCTCTACGTGGAGCCGAAGGCGTTCGAGTCGCCGGACCACGAGAAGCGCTGGCTCCTCCGGGTGGCGGCCAACGAGTGCAAAAAGCTCCTCCGCTCCCCCTGGCGGCGGCGGACCGATCCCCTGGACGAGGCGGAGGAGGCCGCGGTCTTCGACCGGCCCGCCCAGTCGGAGCTATTCCGGCAGGTGATGGCCCTGCCCCCCAAGTACCGGGCGGCGGTGTACCTTTACTACTACGAGGGCTACTCCGTGAAGGAGGCCGGCGAGCTGCTGGGGGCCAAGGCGTCCACTGTCCAGACCTGGCTCATGCGGGCCAGAGGGCAATTGAAAACCAAACTGAAGGAGGCGGAAGCCTGATGATGGACGAAAGACTGTATCGTGAGACCTTCTCCCGGCTCCGGGCCTCCGGCGAGGCGAAGAAGGAGGTCCTTGTAAAAATGAACGAGATGAACAAAAAGACCATGCGGCGGCCGCTGAAGGCCCTGCGGGCGGTGGCCATGGCCGCCGTGCTCACTCTGGCCCTGGCGGTGACGGCCAACGCTGCCACCAACGGCGAATTGTTTGAGAACATGCGCATCATCTTCCAGGACGATTCCCGTATCGTGCTGGAAAACGACGCGGGAGCACGGGTGGAGGTCACCGGCGTCTTTGCGGACGCGCAGCTCGAGGACGGCAAGCTGATTCTGACCGTGGACAACGCGGAGTTTGACATCACCGACGAAATCGCGGAAAACGGCGTCTATACCGGGACGGTGAAGACCGCCGGAGGCGAGGACGTGGGCGTGACGGTTACCGGCACCCTGGAGGACTGCGAGGTTCAGCTTTCCTCCCAGGACGGGGACACGGATTACAACGTGGCAACGGAGAGCTCCGCCTCTGCGAAAACCTATACCAGCGTCATTACTACCACCATCGAGGATTAAGCGAAAAACCGCCGGAGGGATTTCCCTTCCCCTAACAGGGGTATCTACAATTTTTAAGGAAGCACCCCGGCAGGAATCACGCTGAGATTTCCTGCCGGGGGCTTTCTTTGCCTTGTTGAATGCCACCAACGCTACCCCAGTATCCTGAACTG
>OFGG01002224.1_pt1 | contig 10873 bp, 10 predicted proteins | sample 1521701 | NCBI WGS metagenome assembly OFGG01 (sample SAMEA3504081, study PRJEB24116) | mouse gut metagenome | biome: mouse gut; feature: mouse-associated habitat; material: faeces | place: Denmark | collected 2011
TTTTCTTCTGCTTTTCAGGGTTCTTTTTTACGGAAACGGGCGGATTTACAGAGGGTGGCACTGGAAGATATGGAAAAATCCGGCGTCGCTTTTGTGCAGGATGCACAAATCGTCTGATCAGCAATGAGAAAAATGACGAAAAGACAAAAGTTGTGCTCAAAGTTATCCACAGGCGGAGCGACAGAAAAAGAGAAAAAAACAAGTTATGCACGAAGTTATGCACATTATCCACAGAATATGCGGCCGGTTTTCCGTCTGGAGACATAAAAAATGTGGTTTACATAGTGAAACGGGCGAATGGGTGTTTTGTACAGAAATCATAAACCTGGCCGTCACGGGCAGAAAATCGGCAAAATGTATTGACATTTCTGATTTTTAAAAATATATTGAATTAGAAAAAAATGTCAGTATATTTTACAAAATTGTTACAGAGAAAAGAAGTATATTTTTCTGTGTGGTGGAAACTAATATGGGTGTGTCATGATAAAGAAGATTGATATTCTGGGAATCCGGCTGGATAATTATACTGTGCGCGAGACAGTGCGGCAGGTGGAGAGTTTTCTCGGCGGCGACGCGATGATTGCGATTGAGCAGATTTCCATGCAGATGCTGATTGATTCCGAGAACGATCCGGTCTTAAAGGAAGTGATGTCAGCGCTGGATCTGACGGTGATCGGGGAAAAGGAGATATTAAAGGCGGCCGGGATCGGGACCATGCAGCGACTGAAGGAGACGGAGGATAACGATTTTTCGATCGAATTTTTCAGGAGGATTGAACGCAATAAAATGAGTGTTTTTCTGCTGGGAGAGACGCAGGAACGGCTGGCGGAGGTGAAGGAGGCGCTGAATAGAGAATTTCCACGTATGATATCAGCCGGAAGTTATGCCGTGGAGCACTGTAAGGGAGATTTTGAGACAGCAATCAATGAGATGAATGCGACGACACCGGATGTTGTGGTTTCTATTCTGCCCTCACCGCTGCAGGAGCATTTTTTCCACGAGAACAAAGGTAAGATCAGTGCGGGAATCTGGTACGGCACCGGAGGAGCCGGGATCGGGCGCAGGCGGTCCGGTGTCAGGACATTTCTGAAAAATATGGTGCATCTGGGTAAGCTGAAAAGCAGTATGATACGCTATCAGGAGAAAAACCCGGAGGGGAAAGAGAATGAGGTGCACTGATGCAGAAATTTATCTATAAAAGATCTGTGCTGTGGGATTATGTGATGCTTGCCGTCGGAACAGGGCTTGTCGCGGCCAGCATTCAGTGTATTTATGACCCTGTCAGGCTGGTCACGGGAGGTTTTACCGGGCTCGCCATTATTGTCAAGGAGATCACGCGTCCGCTGCTTTCCGGCGGTGTGCCATTGTGGATGACGAATATTCTTCTCAACGTCCCCGTGTTTCTCGCAGCGCTGAAAATTAAAGGGATCCGGTTTATCGGGCGTACCTTTCTGGGAACATTTCTGCTGTCGGCGTGGCTGTATGTGATACCGTCCGTGGACCTTGTGGAAGGAGATCATATTCTTGCCGCGGTGTTCGGCGGCTGTATCGGCGGGATGGGGCTGGTTCTTCTGGCGAGAGCCACCACCGGAGGGACAGATATGGTCGCGGTCCTGATGCAGCATTACATGCGCCATTATTCGATCGTGCAGATTATGCAGGTGCTTGACGGACTGATTGTGCTCGGCGGACTGTTTGTGTTCGGAATCCGCGCGGCGCTCTATGCGATTGTCGCGATTTTTATCACGAGTAAAGTGTCGGATACCCTGATGGAAGGATTTAAATTTTCCAAGGCGGCGTATATTATCACTGAAAAACATGAGACGGTGGCAAAGAGGATTATGACGGAGCTCGACCGGGGGGTGACGGGGCTTTATGCAAGGGGAATGTTTTCCGGGGAGGAAAAATGCATGCTTTACTGTGTCGTCTCACGGAAGGAAATAATCGAAGTGAAGGACATTGTCGCAGAGGTTGATCCGCGCGCGTTTGTGATCGTCTCCGACGCCAGGGAGGTTCTCGGAGAGGGATTTCAGGAATACCAGTAAAACAGAGGGGGAAATGCATAAAAAAAGTGCATTTCCTCTTTCTTTTTCTGGTGTTTTGCATTAGAATGGAGTGGAATCCATAAGGAGAGGGAGCGGAGAATATGATTTCAAATCAGATACTACAGAATACGATTGACGGGTTAAAGGGTATTACCAGGATAGATCTGTGCATTATCGATCTGGAGGGAAAGGTACTCGCGGCGACTTTTCCGGAGGCGGACAGATATGCCCAGCCAGCCCAGGCGTTTGCGGAGTCTCCGGCGGACAGTCAGGTTGTGAACGGATTTCAGTTTTTTAAAGTATTTGATGAACATCAGCTGGAATATCTTCTTCTTGCCAGCGGAGACAGCGACGATGTCTATATGGTGGGTAAAATTGCCAGTTTTCAGATTCAGAACCTTCTGATAGCATATAAGGAAAGATTTGATAAGGACAATTTTATCAAGAATCTTCTGCTCGATAATCTCCTGCTCGTGGATATCTATAACCGGGCAAAAAAACTCCATATTGACACGGAAGTGCGGCGGGTTGTCTTTATTGTTGAGACGAACCGGGATAAAGACGGGAATGAACTTGAGAAGATTCGCGGTATCTTTGGCGCGAAGACCAGGGATTTCGTCACGGCGGTGGACGAGAAAAATATAATCGTAGTGAAGGAAGTCGGCGACAATGAGGGATACGGGGAGCTTGGCAGAACCGCTGAGGTTATTGTGAATCTGTTTCACACGGATGCGGAGAGCGACGTGCATGTGGCTTACGGCACGATTGTGAATGAGATCAAGGAGGTCTCCCGCTCCTATAAAGAGGCGCGGATGGCGCTCGACGTCGGGAAGATTTTCTTCGAGGAAAAGGATGTGATAGCGTACTCTACACTCGGGATCGGCCGTCTGATTTACCAGCTGCCCATTCCTCTGTGCAGGATGTTTATCAAAGAGATCTTTGACGGAAAGTCTCCGGATGATTTCGATGAGGAGACGCTCACGACGATAAATAAGTTTTTTGAGAACAGTCTGAATGTGTCCGAGACATCCAGGCAGCTTTATATCCACCGCAACACGCTGGTATACCGTCTCGATAAGCTGCAGAAGTACACCGGGCTTGATCTGCGCGTATTTGAGGATGCGATTACGTTCAAAATAGCTCTTATGGTTGTAAAATATATGAAATATATGGAAACCCTGGATTACTGATTCCGGAGGGGACCATACACGACTGGAAATGAGGTACGGAATGATCAGATTGGAACATGTCAGCAAGGATTATCTGGCAGGGTCAGGGCTTCCCGCACTGAATGATGTGAATATGAAAATCGAGGATGGGGAGTTTGTGTTTATCGTCGGCGACAGCGGTTCCGGAAAATCGACGCTGATCAAGCTTCTGCTCAAGGAGCTGGAACCGACATCGGGGACCATTGTGATAAACGGAAGGAAACTTAACAAAATCAGGAGAAGGCAGATTCCGAAATTCCGTCGTGAAATCGGCGTGGTATTTCAGGATTTCCGGCTGCTGAAAGACAGGAATGTTTATAATAACGTGGCGTTTGCCCAGAAGGTGATCGGGGAATCCACGCGCATGATCAGATGCAATGTGCCCAATATTCTCTCCAAAGTGGGGCTTGCGGCCAAATACCGTTCATATCCCAGGCAGCTTTCCGGTGGGGAGCAGCAGCGGGTTGCGATCGCGCGGGCGCTGATTAACAGGCCTAAGATCCTGCTTGCTGACGAGCCGACCGGGAATCTCGACAACACGAACGCCTGGGACATTATGAAACTAATGGAAGAGATTAACAATGACGGCACGACGATCGTTGTCGTGACACATAATCTGGAGATTGTCAGCAGAATGAATAAGCGCGTTATTCAGATGAATAAAGGGGTGATCGTGGATGACAGCGGCAGGCCGGATCCGGATGTAAAAGACAGTGCGTCTGACGGCGGCAGTTACGGGAAGAGTTCCGCTTTCGGGGAAAATACCGGCTCATATGACAGGGATTTTACCGCATTCAGTAGAAGAGACAGATTCTTCGGGACGGCCGGCACATATGGCACGGGCGGAAGCGCATATGAGGAGGACTTTTACGATGCCGGTCCCCCGGTTGACGGAGGTGATGACGGCGATGCGGATTAGTACTTTTTTTTACACGATCAGACAGGGAATCGTTAATATCTGGAAAAATAAAATGTTTTCCCTTGCGTCGGTGGCGACAATGACAGCCTGTATATTTCTGTTCGGCCTTTTTTATATGATTGTGACCAATTTCCAGGCGATGGTAAAGGACGCGGAAGCAGGGGTTGCGGTCACGGTTCTTTTTGACCATGGGATTTCGGAGCAGCGGATTGAGGAGATCGGCCAGCTGATCCGTGAGCGCGTGGAGGTGGCGGACATTGACTTCGTCTCCTCGGACGAGGCGTGGAATTATTTTAAGGATATTTATTTTGAGGGAAACGAGCAGGCGGCGGAGAGTTTCGGGGCGGATAATCCACTGGCCAATTCCGCGAGTTATGCCGTCTATATGAATGATATTTCGATGCAGCCCACGCTGGTTACATATCTCGAATCGGTGGACGGCGTGAGGGAAGTCAAGCAGTCCGCGACGGTGGCGAATACACTGACAGACTTCAACAGGCTGATCGGTTATATTTCGGCCGGTGTGATTCTGATTCTGCTGTGCGTGGCGATTTTCCTGATAAGTAACACAATTGCAGTTGGAATATCGGTTCGCAGGGAGGAGATCGGGATTATGAAACTGATCGGTGCGACGGATTACTTTGTGCGCGCGCCGTTTGTGGTGGAGGGGATTGTGATCGGACTGATCGGCGCAGCAATTCCGCTCGGCATTCTCTACCTGCTTTACGGTAGAATGATTGTCTACGTCATGGAGAAATTCCGATTTATCGGCAGTATGATGAGATTTTTATCCACGGAGGAAGTGTTTCGGACGCTGCTTCCGGTTGCTCTGACGCTCGGCGTGGGCATCGGACTGATCGGCAGCCGCATTACCATCCGTAAGCATCTAAAAGTATGAGACCGGACGGGTATATGGAGCCTATGGGAAAAATCAGATTATCACGGAATATGGCGGCTGTCTGTTTTCTTCTGCTGTCTGTGGCGGCCCTGTTCGCGGGGGCGCCGCTGAAGCGGGCGCTGGCAGCGGATCAGTCGTCTTTAAAGGAAGCAGAGCGCGAGAAAAACCTGCTGGAACAGGAACTTTCCAGTGTGCAGCAGACGATTGAGGACTTAAAAGGGAAAAAAGGGGATATAACGGAAAAGGTTGCGGAGCTCAATCAGATGCTGATGCAGATTTCCGCGCGCATTACTGCCCTGGAAGACCAGCTTGTGAAAAAAAGTGCTGAAATTGAAGAAACACAGCTGCAGCTTGCCGACGCGGTGCAGCGGGAGCAGCAGCAGTATGAGGATATGAAAGTGCGCATCCAGTTTATGTATGAAAACAGTCAGACCTCGTATCTGCAGGTGCTTCTCTCTTCAAAGAACATCGCAGAATTTATGAATGCGTCGGAATATATCTCCGGGATTGAGAGTTATGACCGCCAGAAGCTGCAGGAATATGAACAGACCGTACAGGAAACGGATGAGCTTAAGAGCAGACTGGAGACGGAGCACCGGGAGCTTGAGGAGATGAAAGCGTCCGTGGAGGAGGATAAGGAAAAGGTTGCGGCTATGATGCGCCAGAAAGAAACAGAGCTCTCTGCACTCTCGGAAGAAATCAAAAACGCACAGAGCGAGGCGGATTATTATGCCGCGGAGATTCAGGCGCAGGAAGAACTGATCGCGGAGATCCGGCGCGCAGAGGCGGAGCGGGCCGCAGCCATGAAGGCGGCGAATGAAAAAGCGGCGTCGTATAACGGAGGAGCATTTGTCTGGCCCTGCCCGGCCAGCACGCGGGTGACAAGCGATTTTGGCGCCCGGGTTTCCCCGACGTCTGGGGCCTCCACGAACCATATGGGAATTGATGTCGGCGCACCATACGGCGCAGATATTGTGGCGGCTGCGGCGGGGACGGTCAGATCCGTGAATTACAGCAGTGCAGCCGGCAATTATGTTATGATCGATCACGGCGGAGGAGTTTACACAGTGTATATGCACGCATCTTCCGTGAACGTATCAAAAGGACAGACCGTGAGTGCAGGAGAGGTGATTGCAAAGGTTGGAAGCACCGGTATTTCAACCGGGAATCATCTGCATTTCGGGGTATCACAGAATGGGAGCTATGTCAGCCCGTGGGGCTATTTTGGCGGATGATAAAGTTTTCTTAAATTCCCTGTCCCTGGACAGGGAATTTTCACATATGTATAGGTAGAGGTGATTTCCTGCCCTGCGGCGGGCTCTGTGTTTTGTGGATAGGAAATATGCGGGATTTCCGGGAAAAAGGGAGGGGTAAAATGGACAGAGAAAATATGGAATACAGACAGAAAACGGATAAAGTCAGGAGCGGTGCCGGAAAGGGAATTCTGATCGGGGTGCTTTTGACCATTCTTGCCGGGATCACGGCGGTCAATGTGTTTTCTCTTGTGACGGGAAACCGGTTTGTGCTGGTTGAAGAGGGCGCTGCCCGCGCGGAAAAATCGGGCGGGGAGCTGCTCGATGACGCGACGGTTTCCAAAATCAATGAGCTGACGGCATATGTGGATCTCTATTATTATGACGAGGCGGAAAAAGAGAAACTGCGCGACGGACTCTGTTCCGGTCTGATTTCCGGTCTGGATGACCGGTATTCGGTCTATTATAATCCGGAGGAATACCAGCAGATGCAGATCGACACGACGGGAAAATATTACGGGATCGGAGCCGGGCTTCTGCAGGATAAGGATTCCATGCTGGTTTCCGTGTCGCGGGTTTATGAGGGAACGCCCTCGGAGAAAGCAGGTCTCCGCGCAAAAGACGTCATCCTCTCGGTGGATGGAACAGAGGCAGATACGATGGATGTGACGGAGCTGGTAAAACTGATCCGGGGGGAAGAGGGGACTTCGGTGCACCTTGAGGTTTACCGTCCGGTGACGAGTGAGTATCTGTCTTTTGATGTGGAGCGGGAAAATGTCACACTTCCAAGTATTACTTCAGAGATGATTGCGGACGGCATCGGGTATCTGCGCATTGAATCGTTTGAATCTGAGACGGCGGCACAGTTTGAAGCGGCGGTGGAACAGCTCAGAGGGCAGGGGATGAAGTCTCTTGTCATCGACCTGCGGTATAACGGCGGCGGTCTTGTGGAGTCGGTGGTACAGATCCTCGATGATATCCTTCCCGGAGGACTTCTGGTATATACGGAGGATAAGAACGGAAAGCGTGAAGAATATAAATCGGACGACGCCACAAAGATGGACTATCCGCTTGCAGTGCTGATTAATCAGGACAGCGCCAGCGCCTCCGAGATTTTTGCGGGAGCCATCAAGGATTTTGAGTACGGAACGCTGATCGGAACAACCACGTTCGGAAAGGGAATTGTGCAGACTATTTTCCGTCTCAACAACGGGGATGCCGTGAAACTGACGACGGCAAAGTATTTCACTCCGAAAGGGAATTTTATTCACGGCGTGGGAATCGAGCCGGACATTGAGCTTGAATATGAATACCTGAACCCCGAAGGGGAGGAGTATGAGATGCAGTATGACAACCAGATACAGAAAGCGATTGAGGTCTTAAGCGGGGAATAACAGAGTGAGGAATGTAAAAAAGGTACTTTTCCGGACGGCGGCATCGGTACTCCTGGCGGGCTGGATGACAGTGATTTTTCTGTTTTCCGCCCAGCCGGCATCGGAGTCGGCGGAGGTGAGCGTAGGCGTTGCGTACAGGCTGCTGTGCAAAGCCGACGAGTTTTTTCAGATGGAACTGATGGAGGACGAGCTTTTATCCTGTACACAGAAGCTGGATTACCCCATCCGCAAGCTGGCACATATGTCAGAATATGGTATTCTGGCCCTGTTTTCTTTTTTGTTTTTTGCGGCCTTCGGGGTCGCGGGACGGCGGCGTTATCTGTCCGCGCTCGCGCTGACCGCGGCATATGCGGCGACAGATGAGTTCCATCAGCTGTTTGTGCCGGGAAGGGCAGGGCGGCCCGGGGACGTGGTGCTTGATACAGTCGGGGCGGTTGTGTGCCTGCTGCTGGTGCGGGCAGCCGGGAAAATTGCGGGAACGTTTATGGAGCTGGGAGACGGCAGCAAATGACAGGACGGATTCATGGCCGTCTGACGGGAACGGACAGACGGTTTCGTCCGTGGTTTCGCAGAAAATATATTGCGCATCTGCTGATCTTCCATTACAATAAAAGCGTGCACGGCTGTGCGCGACAGATCTGATCAAAATAATGAAAGAGGTGATACTGTGGTAGAATTAGATCAATTCAAGGGAACCCTGAATGCATACAGGGCTCCGCTGCAGGAAGTGAGGGATTCACTTTGACCTGGCGGTCAAAGAGCAGCGGATACAGGAAGCAGAGCGGGAAATGGAGGCGCCGGATTTCTGGAATGATCCGGAAGTTTCCCAGAAAAAAATGAAACAATTAAAGAGTATGAAGGATGATGTGGCCACTTATGCCGCCTTAAAGACGCAGTTCGAGGACATCGAGACACTGATCGAGATGGGTTATGAGGAAAACGACGCGTCTCTGATTCCGGAGATCCGGGAGCTGCTGGACGGGTTTACGGAGACTTATGAGAAAATCCGCAGCAAAACACTGCTCTCCGGCGAATACGATAAAGACAATGCGATCGTTTCGCTTCATGCCGGCGCAGGCGGCACGGAATCCTGCGACTGGGCAGCGATGCTTTACCGCATGTATGCGCGGTGGGCGCAGGATCACGATTATACGCTGGAGGTGCTGGATTCACTCGACGGAGAAGAGGCGGGGATTAAATCCATCACATTCCAGGTAAACGGTGAGAATGCATACGGCTATCTGAAATCCGAAAAAGGCGTGCACCGCCTTGTGCGCATATCGCCTTTCAACGCTGCCGGAAAGCGGCAGACATCCTTTGTATCCTGCGATGTCATGCCGGATATCGAGGAGGATCTGGATGTGGAGATCAGGGATGATGAACTCCGGATTGACACTTACCGATCCAGCGGCGCAGGCGGACAGCATATCAATAAGACATCGTCGGCGATCCGGATCACACATCTGCCCACGGGAATCGTGGTGCAGTGTCAGAATGAGCGGTCGCAGTTTCAGAACAAGGATAAGGCGATGCAGATGTTAAAGGCAAAGCTTTATCTGCTCAGGCAGCAGGAAAACGCGGAGAAAGCTGCGGGAATCCGGGGCGAAGTGACGGAAATCGGCTGGGGAAATCAGATACGTTCCTATGTCATGCAGCCGTACACGATGGTAAAAGATCATCGCACAGGCGTCGAGACCGGAAATGCGGACAGTGTGATGGACGGCAGAATCGATCTGTTTATGAACGGGTATCTGAAGTGGCTTTCCCTGGGGTGCCCTGTGGGTGCAGGAGGAGAAGAGTAAGACAGGAGGAAAAGGTATGGGTATTATAAGGGCGGCCGGGCAGGCAGTCAGCGGGGCGCTGGCGGACCAGTGGCTTGAGGTGATAGAAGCGGAAGATATGGGAGAGCGCACTGTTTTTGCCAGAGGTACGCTTCTGCGCAGAGGTCAGAACCGGAAGGGAAGCAGCCATACAGTATCGAACGGCTCGGTGATTCATGTTTATGATAACCAGTTTATGATGCTGGTGGATGGCGGAAGGGTTGTGGACTATACGGCGGAGCCCGGATATTACAAGGTGGATCATTCCTCCATGCCGTCCCTGTTTAACGGACAGTTCGGAGAGTCTTTAAAAGAAGCGTTTAACCGTATCCGGTTTGGCGGTCAGACTGCCGGAGCGCAGAAAGTATTTTTTATCAATCTGCAGGAAATTAAGGGAATAAAGTTTGGCACGCGCAATCCGATCAACTATTTTGATAATTTTTACAATGCAGAGCTCTTTTTACGCGCGCACGGCACTTATTCTGTCCGGATTGTCAACCCGCTTCAGTTTTATGCGGAAGTGATTCCGCGCAATAAGGACAGTGTGCAGATCGAGGAGATCAACGAGCAGTATCTGTCAGAGTTTCTGGAGGCGCTGCAGTCCTCGATCAACCAGATGTCGGCGGACGGAACGCGCATTTCGTTTGTGACGTCCAAAGCCAGGGAGCTTGGCCGCTATATGGCGGATACACTGGACGCGGAATGGAATAAAATGCGCGGCATGGAGATTCAGTCAGTTGGCATCGCGAGCGTCTCCTACGATGAAGAATCCCAGAAACTGATTAATATGCGCAATCAGGGCGCCATGCTGGGTGATCCGAATGTGCGGGAGGGATACGTGCAGGGAGCGATGGCGCGCGGGTTTGAGGCTGCAGGCTCCAATGCAAACGGCGCGATGGCCGGGTTTATGGGGATGGGCATGGGAATGCAGTCCGCCGGCGGTATGATGGGGGCGGCGTCCGCCGTCAACCTCGCGCAGATGCAGATGCAGAATGCCTCACCGGCGCCGGGAGGCGGGGCGCACCCCGGAGCGCAGAACGCGAACAGCTGGAAATGTGCGTGCGGAGAGGTGAATACCGGAAAGTTCTGCAGCGAGTGCGGAAAACCGGCTCCCGCCGCAGACTGGACCTGTGTCTGCGGGACCGTGAATACCGGAAAGTTCTGTAGTAACTGCGGGAAAGCGAGGGGGTAGGATGGCGGTTGTCAGTTTTAAATGTCCGAACTGTGATGGAGAACTGATATTTGACCCGTCTTCCCAGGGGTATAAATGTGAATACTGCGGTTCACGGTTTTCCCAGGGCGAACTGGATGCGTCGGGGCAGGCGAAGGCCCCGTC
>OFGG01002228.1_pt1 | contig 10858 bp, 6 predicted proteins | sample 1521701 | NCBI WGS metagenome assembly OFGG01 (sample SAMEA3504081, study PRJEB24116) | mouse gut metagenome | biome: mouse gut; feature: mouse-associated habitat; material: faeces | place: Denmark | collected 2011
GGGAACGCTCAACTTCTACCGTGAAGTCAACGTGTCCGGGAGTATCGATGATATTGATACGATGCTCTAACGCACCCGGCTTGGGTTTACAATTTTCTTCCAAAGTCCAGTGGCATGTGGTAGCGGCAGATGTGATAGTGATACCTCTTTCCTGCTCCTGTTCCATCCAGTCCATGGTAGCAGTTCCTTCGTGAGTATCCCCAATCTTATAGTTTACACCGGTGTAGTATAAGATACGCTCTGTCAGAGTGGTCTTACCTGCATCGATATGAGCCATAATACCAATGTTCCTGGTTCTATCTAATGGATATTCTCTTCCAGCCAAAGGTTTTTCCTCCTTATATTAGTCTGGGCAAAAGCCACCTGCTTACTAGAAGCGGTAATGTGAGAAAGCCTTGTTTGCCTCTGCCATTTTGTGCATATCTTCTTTTCTCTTAACTGCTGCACCGGTATTGTTTGCAGCATCGAGAATCTCATTAGCCAGTCTGTCCTTCATGGTCTTTTCGCCTCTCTTACGAGAAAACATTGTGAGCCAGCGAAGCGCTAATGCCTGGCGTCTGTCCGGCCTTACTTCAATGGGCACCTGATAAGTAGCGCCACCGATACGTCTTGCCTTCACTTCAAGAACAGGCATGATATTGTTCATTGCCTCTTCAAAAACCTCAAGAGCCGGCTTGCCTGACTTCTCTTCTACTTTGGCAAATGCACCGTATACAATCTTCTGTGCTACCCCTTTCTTACCATCAAGCATAATGTTGTTGATAAGCTTGGTAACCACTTTGTTGTTGTATAAAGGATCTGCCAATACGTCTCTTTTCTGAATATGTCCTTTACGTGGCACGGTTCTTCCCTCCTTAATTACTGAATTAATTCATCGGTACTCACATTGTGTCATTCTAATCTCACATATTGTGTACGTGCGGGTTAATCTTATTACAAACAAACCTCCGCCAAAACGGAATTTATATCGTAACAGAATTCCAACACTAAATTAGCTTACATTTGTGGGTCCAATCTGCTCCAATGGCTATTTCTTAGCAGCCTTAGGCCTCTTAGCGCCATATTTGGAACGAGCCTGCTTCCTGTTGGCAACTCCTGCAGTATCAAGCGTACCTCTGATGATGTGGTATCTTGTACCTGGTAAGTCTTTTACCCTGCCGCCCCTGATAAGGACAACGCTGTGCTCCTGAAGGTTGTGGCCTTCACCGGGGATATAGCTTGTAACTTCGATCCCGTTGGAAAGACGTACCCTGGCGATCTTACGCAGAGCTGAGTTAGGCTTCTTGGGAGTTGCTGTCTTAACAGCAGTACAAACACCTCTCTTCTGAGGAGCAGAAGTATCGGTTGCTTTCTTGTGAAGGGAGTTCCATCCTTTCTGCAAAGCAGGTGCCGTTGACTTCTTTACGGATGTCTGACGTCCTTTTCTGACTAACTGGTTAAATGTTGGCATTCTGTTTCACCTCCTGTTTATAAATTAGTAAAATAGATTGATAGTTCCGGCATTTTCAGGCACAAAAACACATGCGCCCTAATGCACACTCAATCAGTATACTTGCAGTCTCCGGAAATGTCAATATCTTTTCATACAAAAAATTCCTCTGATGTGACAATTCAGATACCCGTGTGTATAAAAACTGCGCCTATGGTATTATCATAAGCGCAGCGTTTCATTTTTATTCCGTTACAAGTTCCGGTGTTTCCGCATCTTCTAATGCTTCATCTTCTACGTCAATGTCATCTTCATAATCTGCATCATCCACATCGTCGTAAGCAATTTCCACATCATCCAACGCTTCATCGTATAATGCCTCTTCTTCCAGATCTTCCTCATCAAAGTCCAGGGTTCCCATCAGATCATTATCGGTGGAAAGCCTTGTGTTGCGGTAACGCTTCATACCCGTACCTGCGGGGATCAGCTTACCGATGATCACGTTTTCCTTAAGCCCGATCAACGGGTCACTCTTGCCCTTGATGGCCGCTTCCGTCAGGACCTTGGTGGTCTCCTGGAAAGATGCCGCAGACAGGAAGGAATTGGTTGCAAGTGCAGCCTTTGTGATACCCAACATTACCTGCTTGCCTTCCGCAAGCTCCTTGCCTTCTGTAAATAACTGCTCATTCAGGTCTTCATACTCCAGCACATCCACTAAAGTGCCAGGCAGAAAGTCCGTATCGCCGCTGTTTTCAATCCTGACCTTTTTCAGCATCTGGCGGACGATCACTTCAATATGCTTGTCGCTGATATCCACTCCCTGCAGGCGGTATACGCGCTGTACTTCCCGGATCATATAATCCTGTACCGCACGGATTCCTTTGATCTTAAGCAGGTCATGGGGATTCACACTACCCTCTGTCAGCTCGTCACCGGCTTCCAGAACAGCGCCGTCCAATACCTTGATCCTGGACCCGTAAGGAATCAGGTAAGTCTTCGCCTCCCCGGTTTCATCATTGGTGATGACGATCTCACGTTTCTTTTTAGTATCTTTAATGGTGGCCACGCCGCCAAATTCCGCGATGATAGCAAGACCCTTGGGTTTCCTTGCCTCAAAAAGCTCCTCAACACGGGGAAGACCCTGTGTGATATCGTCACCGGCAACACCGCCCGTATGGAAGGTACGCATGGTAAGCTGTGTACCCGGCTCACCAATAGACTGTGCCGCAATGATACCTACCGCCTCACCTACCTGAACCGCTTCACCGGTTGCCATGTTGGCGCCGTAACATTTTGCACAGATTCCCACATGGGAACGGCAGGTAAGAATGGTACGAATCTTCACCTTTTCCACAGGCCCGCCTTCTTCATCCACGCCTACGCTTAAAATCTTCTCTGCGCGGCTTGGCGTGATCATATGGTTAGGCTTTACGATCACATTTCCGTCTTTATCTTTAATCTCTTCACAGGAATACCTTCCTGTGATCCTGTCCTTTAATCCTTCTATAGTCTCCTTGCCATCCATAAATGCGGATACCCACATTCCCGGGATGGTATCCTTGCCTTCCATACAGTCAACTTCCCTGATGATCAATTCCTGGGAAACGTCAACCATACGCCTGGTCAGGTAACCGGAGTCCGCAGTACGCAAAGCGGTATCGGAAAGCCCCTTACGTGCCCCATGTGCGGACATGAAATACTCCAATACGTCAAGCCCTTCACGGAAATTGGACTTGATCGGCAGTTCAATGGTCCGGCCCGTTGTGTCCGCCATCAATCCGCGCATACCCGCAAGCTGCTTGATCTGCTGATTGGAACCGCGGGCACCGGAGTCCGCCATCATAAAGATATTATTATACTTATCCAGTCCTGCCAAAAGCACGTCTGTCAGCTTTTTATCCGTTTCGTTCCAGGTTTCTACCACCGCACGGTATCTTTCTTCCTCCGTGATCAGCCCCCTTCTGTAGTTCTGGGAAATCTTATCTACCGTAGCCTGTGCCTCATCCAGCATTTCCTGTTTCTGAGCCGGCACGGTCATATCCGAAATAGAAACCGTCATGGCTGCCTTGGTGGAATATTTATACCCGGTAGACTTAATAAGGTCCAGCACCTCGGCCGTCACGGAAGCGCCATGGGTATTGATAACTTTTTCAAGGATCTGTTTTAACTGCTTTTTACCTACATGGAAATCCACTTCCGGGAGAAGGAAGTTTTCCGGCTTACTCCTGTCCACATAACCCAGATCCTGAGGAAGGATTTCATTGAACAAAAATCTTCCCAGCGTGGACTCCACAACGCCCGATACTTCTTCACCCTGTGCATTTTTTTTGCTCACACGCACTTTTATCCTGGAATGCAGGGTACATGCGCCGTTTTCATAAGCCAAAATAGCTTCGTTTACATTCTTATAAAACTTGCCTTCCCCAAGTACACCGGGGCGTTCCTGTGTCAGGTAATAAATACCAAGCACCATATCCTGGGAAGGAACCGCAACCGGACCGCCGTCGGAGGGCTTTAACAGGTTGTTAGGTGATAAGAGAAGGAACCGGCACTCCGCCTGGGCTTCCACCGAGAGAGGAAGGTGCACCGCCATCTGGTCACCGTCAAAGTCAGCGTTAAACGCCGTACAAACAAGGGGATGGAGCTTGATTGCCTTACCTTCTACCAAAATAGGCTCAAATGCCTGGATACCAAGCCTGTGCAGGGTAGGCGCACGGTTTAACATGACAGGATGTTCCCTGATCACTTCTTCCAGTACATCCCAGACCTGCGTGTCTAACCGCTCAACCAGCTTCTTTGCATTCTTTATATTCTGAGAAATCCCCCTTGCTACCAGCTCTTTCATCACAAAAGGCTTAAACAGCTCGATAGCCATTTCCTTAGGCAGACCACACTGGTAGATCTTTAGCTCCGGCCCTACCACAATAACGGAACGTCCTGAATAATCCACACGCTTGCCCAAAAGGTTCTGACGGAAACGCCCTGCCTTACCTTTCAGCATATCGGAAAGGGACTTAAGCGCCCTGTTGCCAGGCCCCGTTACCGGCCTGCCGCGCCTGCCGTTATCAATAAGAGCGTCTACCGCTTCCTGGAGCATCCTTTTTTCATTGCGGACAATGATATCCGGAGCGCCCAGCTCAAGCAGTCTCTTCAAACGGTTATTTCTATTGATGATCCTTCTATATAAATCATTCAGATCAGAGGTTGCAAAACGTCCACCATCTAACTGGACCATGGGGCGGATATCAGGCGGGATTACCGGGATGGCATCCATGATCATCCAGGAAGGCTCGTTACCTGACTCCCGGAATGCCTCGATCACTTCCAGCCTTTTGATGATCCTTGCCCGCTTCTGGCCTGTGGATTCCTTTAACCCTGCCTTAAGCTCAGCCGCCTCCGTCTCCAAATCAATTGCCTGCAACAGTTCTTTGATGGATTCGGCGCCCATCCCCACACGGAACTTATTGCCCCATGTTTCCCTTGCATCCTGATACTCTTTCTCGGAAAGCACCTGCTTATATTCTAAGTTGGTATCGCCCTTATCAAGGACAATGTAGGACGCAAAATAAAGAACCTTTTCCAGCACCCTTGGGGAAAGATCCAAGATCAACCCCATACGGCTCGGAATCCCTTTAAAATACCAGATGTGGGAAACCGGAGCCGCAAGCTCGATATGCCCCATGCGCTCACGTCTTACACTTGACTTGGTAACTTCCACACCGCAGCGGTCACAGACAACGCCTTTATATCTGATCTTCTTATACTTACCACAATGGCACTCCCAGTCTTTGCTGGGGCCAAAAATTTTCTCACAGAACAGTCCGTCTTTTTCAGGCTTTAAGGTTCTGTAATTTATGGTCTCAGGCTTTAACACTTCGCCTCTTGACCACTCCCTGATCTTTTCAGGTGATGCTAAACCAATCCTGATCGCATCAAACGTCATCGGTTGATACACTTCCTGCTTTGTTTCTGACATCGCTATATCCTGCTCCTTTCAAAGTCTGGGCTGTTTACTCATCAAATGCATCGGATTCTTCTATTTCATCAAATTCATCATCCAGAAATTCTTCCGATTCGTCTTCATCCTCACTGCTTACAAGTTCACCGCTGTCCTCGTCAAATTCCTGATGCTGATATCCCATAGAGGAGAAAGAACCCTTGTCATAATCATAATTCTTATCATCGCCTTCCATCTCATAACGATAATCAGTATCACCGTAATCAATGGTTTCCATAATCTCGACTTCTGTGTTATCATCACGGAGCACCCTTACATCAAGACCTAAAGACTGTAATTCTTTCAACAATACCTTAAAGGACTCGGGAATACCGGGTTCCGGTATATTATCCCCTTTGATAATCGCCTCGTAGGTCTTCACACGGCCCACCACATCATCCGACTTCACGGTCAGAATTTCCTGCAAAGTATAGGACGCACCGTATGCCTCCAAAGCCCAAACTTCCATTTCCCCGAAACGCTGCCCCCCGAACTGTGCCTTACCGCCTAAAGGCTGCTGTGTCACCAGTGAGTAAGGGCCGGTGGAACGGGCATGGATCTTATCATCAACCAGATGGTGGAGCTTCAGGTAATGCATATGGCCAATGGTTACCGGGCTGTCAAAATATTCGCCGGTACGCCCGTCACGGAGCCTTACCTTTCCATCCCTGGATATCGGAACGCCCTTCCAAAGCTCTCTGTGTCCACGGTTTTCATATAAATAATCTATTACTTCCGGAAGCAGTTCTTCCTTATGCTTCGCTTCAAAGTCCTTCCATGACAGATTTACATAATCATTGGCGAGATCTAAGGTATCCATGATATCATTTTCATTGGCACCATCAAACACCGGCGTAGCCACATTAAAGCCAAGAGCCTTTGCCGCCAGGGAAAGATGGATTTCCAGTACCTGTCCGATATTCATACGGGAAGGCACGCCAAGCGGGTTCAATACGATATCAAGAGGACGTCCGTTGGGAAGATATGGCATATCCTCCACCGGGAGCACACGGGAAACCACACCCTTATTTCCATGGCGGCCCGCCATCTTATCACCTACGGAGATTTTTCTCTTCTGGGCAATATAAATACGCACTGCCTGGTTCACGCCGGGTGAAAGCTCATCGCCATTTTCCCTCGTAAATACTTTGGCATCCACGATAATACCGTACTCACCATGAGGAACTTTTAAGGAAGTGTCTCTTACTTCCCTTGCTTTTTCACCGAAAATCGCACGCAAAAGCCGCTCTTCCGCCGTCAGTTCCGTTTCTCCCTTAGGAGTTACCTTTCCTACTAAGATATCTCCTGCGCGGACCTCGGCACCGATTCGGATGATACCTCTCTCATCCAGATCCTTCAATGCGTCATCACCAACGCCGGGAACATCCCTGGTAATTTCTTCAGGTCCTAATTTGGTATCTCTAGCCTCCGCCTCATACTCTTCAATATGGACGGAAGTATAAACATCTTCCTGCACCAGCCTTTCGCTTAAAAGGACGGCGTCCTCATAGTTATAGCCTTCCCAGGTCATAAACCCGATCAAAGGGTTCTTGCCAAGTGCAAGCTCACCTTCCGCAGTGGAAGGACCGTCAGCAATCACCTGCCCCTGCAGGACATGATCCCCCTTGCATACGATGGGCTTTTGGTTGTAACAGTTAGACTGGTTGCTCCTGGCAAACTTGGTAAGGCGGTACTCCATCTTTTCCCCGTCGTCACAAGTCATGCGGATCACCTTAGCCGATACAAAGTCGATCGTTCCCGCTTTCTTTGCAACCACACAGACACCGGAGTCCACTGCCGCCTTCGGTTCCATACCAGTTCCTACAGCCGGCGCTTCCGTGGTAAGGAGGGGCACAGCCTGCCGCTGCATGTTAGACCCCATCAACGCACGGTTTGCATCGTCATTTTCAAGGAAGGGAATCAAAGCAGTCGCCACGGAGAACACCATCTTCGGCGACACGTCCATGTAATCAAACAGCGCCTTAGGGTATTCCGAAGTTTCTTCTTTATAACGGCCGGACACACTGTTCCTGACAAAATGCCCTTCTGCGTCCAAAGCCTCGTTTGCCTGCGCCACATGGAAATTATCTTCCTCGTCCGCAGTCATATATACAACCTTGTCTGTCACCCTGGGATTTGCGGGGTCAGACTTGTCAATTTCACGGTAAGGCGCTTCCACAAAACCGTACTCATTAATCCTTGCATAGGATGCAAGAGAGTTGATAAGGCCGATGTTCGGACCTTCAGGCGTCTCGATCGGGCACATCCTTCCATAGTGGGAATAATGCACGTCGCGGACCTCAAAACCGGCACGATCCCTGGAAAGGCCACCCGGACCTAAAGCGGATAAACGTCTCTTATGGGTGAGCTCACCCAACGGGTTATTCTGATCCATAAACTGGGAAAGCTGGGAAGAACCAAAAAACTCCTTCACAGCCGCCTGCACAGGCTTAATATTGATCAAAATCTGCGGTGAAATCTCCTCCGCATCGTGGGTGGTCATCCTTTCACGAACCACTCTTTCCAGCCTGGAAAGACCGATTCTGTACTGATTCTGCAACAGCTCACCTACGGAACGGATACGTCTGTTGCCCAAATGGTCAATATCGTCATCATTGCCGATACCATATTCCAAATGGATATTATAATTCATGGAAGCAAGGATATCTTCCTTCGTTACATGTTTCGGGATCAATTCATGTACATTTTTCTTGATAGCATCAGCTAACCCTTCCGGGTCCTCCCCAAACTCCTCCAAGATCTGGGTGAGCACCGGATAATATACCAGCTCCGTAATCCCCAGTTCCTTAGGGTTACAGTCCACAAAATGCCTGATGTCCACCATCATATTGGAGAGTACCTTGACATTTCGTTCTTCTGTCTGCAAATATACATAAGGAATGGCCGCATTCTGAATCTCATCCGCAAGAGCGGCATCCACCCTGGTCCCTGCCGACGCAAGAACCTCACCTGTGCTGGTATCCACTACATCCTCAGCCAGGATATGGTGTCTGATCCTGTTCCGGAATGCCAGTTTCTTGTTGAATTTATATCTGCCGACTTTAGCCAGATCATATCTTCTGGGATCAAAGAACATAGCATTGATCAGGCTTTCCGCACTTTCAACGCTTAAAGGCTCCCCGGGACGGATCTTCTTATATAACTCTAAAAGACCTTCCTGATAATTAGTAGAAACGTCTTTCGCCAAGCTTGCCTCTATTTTAGGTTCATCACCAAATAACTCCCGGATTTCATCCGAAGTACCTACGCCAAGTGCCCTGATCAGAACAGTAACGGGAACTTTTCTGGTCCGGTCAACACGCACATAAAAAATATCATTGGAATCCGTCTCATATTCAAGCCATGCTCCACGGTTCGGGATCACGGTTGAAGAGAACAGCCTTTTTCCTATCTTATCATGGCTGATTGCATAATAAATGCCGGGAGAACGTACCAACTGGCTTACGATAACTCGTTCAGCGCCATTGATCACGAACGTACCTGTTTCCGTCATAAGCGGAAGGTCGCCCATAAATATTTCATGCTCGCTGATTTCCTCTTTTTCCTTATTATAAAGGCGTACTTTAACCTTTAAGGGAGCTGCATAGGTCGCATCCCTCTCTTTGCATTTCTCAATAGAATATTTTACGTCGTCTTCGCACAGCTCAAAATCCACGAACTCCAGGCTCAAATGCCCGCTATAGTCCGCAATTGGGGAAATATCATCGAACACTTCTTTCAGGCCTTCCTCAAGAAACCACTTGTAGGAATCCTTCTGCACTTCGATCAGGTTCGGCATTTCCAGAACTTCTTTCTGTCGCGAATAACTCATACGCACGTTTTTGCCTGCGGCAATGGGACGTATTCTGTTCTTTTCCATTGACTATTCACCCCGTTCTTATGATTAATTATGCATACTACACCAAAATAATGCACTGTCCAGTCTATCACAAATTCAAATACAAGTCAACCAAAAATTTCCTTGTATAGCCAAAAGTAATAATTCAGCCGAAGCGTATCTTCAACCAGCGCCCCGCCAAAGAAACGTTTCGGCTGAATTGCTGAAAAAAGCTGTGGACCGGAACGAGCCAGCCCACAGCCTTAAGCTTTTCAGACTAATTGATTACTTCAATGTAACCTTAGCGCCTTCTGCCTCAAGTTTAGCCTTAAGGTCATCAGCTTCTTCCTTAGAAGCAGCTTCCTTAACCATCTTAGGAGCAGAATCTACCAAATCCTTAGCTTCCTTCAGACCAAGACCGGTTGCTTCACGTACAACCTTGATAACCTTAACCTTGTTAGGACCTACCTCTGTAAGTTCTACGTCAAACTCAGTCTTTTCTTCAACTGCTGCGCCAGCGTCTGCGCCCGGTGCCGCAACTACAACGCCTGCTGCTGCGGAAACGCCAAACTCTTCTTCGCAAGCTTTTACAAGATCATTTAATTCTAATACGGTCAACTCTTTGATAGCGTCGATAAATTCCTGTGTGGATAATTTTGCCATTTTGATTTCCTCCATAATATTTGATGTTTCTGATTATTTACTGTTTCTATCCATCCTTCAAGATGGTTACTCTGCTGCAGGAGCTTCTGCTTCAGGGGCAGCTTCCTGTGCGGGTGCTTCTTTAGCTTCACATGCGCCTGCGCCGCCTTTTTCCGCAATCTGGTTTATTACTCGTGCAAAGTTTGCAACAGGTGACTGCATACTTCCAAGTAATCTGGAGAGCAGTTCTTCCCTTGACGGAATCTTGGCAATGTTTTCAATGCCTGCCGCATCATAAGCAATCCCTTCAACAACACCGCCTTTAACCTCCAGCTTAGGCGCATCCTTTGCAAATTTGCAAAGAATCCTTGCAGGCGCTGTCGCATCGGTTGTAGAAACCGCCATAGCGCTGGGTCCTTCCAGGTAAGGCGCAAGGCTCTCACAATCAGTTCCCTTAAATGCAAAGTTCATCATTGTGTTCTTGTAAACCTTGTAAGTAATGCCGGCTTCACGGAGCTGCTTACGAAGATTGGTATCCTGTTCTACCGTAAGCCCGCGGTAATCAACAAGAACAACAGACTGCGCATCCTTAATGCTTGCGGAAATTTCTTCAACGACCGGTTGTTTCAATTCGACTTTAGCCACTTTTTTTACCTCCTTATAGATTGTTTTGCCGAAAGGAGTTTCTATTAAAAAGAAATAAAAAACCTTTCTTCCATAGACATACCTAAAGACAGAAAGGCTTCATAATCATAATTGATAAACTCTTTTCCTCGGTAGGCGTTTTCTCCTTACGCCGTGCGGCTGTCCGCCACATCTGGCACCTACGGTCTTCGGCATGGTCATATGACCTCTATTAAAATAGCATATAAGTGGGAGACTGTCAACCCTAAATTTCCGTTTAGTTGAGGTACTTGGTAAATAATACCGCCGGGATGAGGGATAAAAGTCT
>OFGG01002229.1_pt1 | contig 10857 bp, 8 predicted proteins | sample 1521701 | NCBI WGS metagenome assembly OFGG01 (sample SAMEA3504081, study PRJEB24116) | mouse gut metagenome | biome: mouse gut; feature: mouse-associated habitat; material: faeces | place: Denmark | collected 2011
ACGAAACCGATTATGACGGTTACGGGGACGACACAGACGACACCGGGGACGATACGGAGGACACCGAAACGGACGCAGACACCGGGGAAACAGAGTTTGAGGAAGATACGGGGGACAGCGTATGACGTGGTTTACAGACAGCCCTTTTGAAAAGATGATGACACAGAAACCGGGACACGGGCGGCATGGGGACGACACGCCGCCCGTCCCCCGTTCCCCGGCTTGTACTGGTTGCCCTTATAACAAGGGGCTATCCCCTTGTATCGGGTACTGTATCAAGAAATTGCAATCGCATAAAAAATAAACTTTTTCTCATATTTTTTTATTGAAAAATTGAGTTTATTCCACAATGATGATATAATGTTTTTACTAAAAAAGTTAATCATAAGGAGTTAAATAAAAATGGTTACAAAAGACGGACTATATTCTTATCGAACTGCTTTGAAGTCTATGGAAATTGCAGGAAACAATATGTTTAAACATATGAAAAGAGGTGTAACCCTCTTTCAAGCAGAAACAGAAGATTTTTTAAATGTATACTACAATTATTTTCCCAATGAATGTAGAATTATAAGAACTTATGCACTAAGAATTATACAAAAACATGGCTTTTCGTCTGATGAATTAGGTTTGCTTATATATCTTGTAAATATTATTGATGAAGATTTTTACAAAATAGTTAAGCCGCCCAAAATTTTTATCAGCCATTGTGAAAAGGATATTGCAGTTATTGAAAATTTTGTTGATTTACTTAGCCATATAGGCTTAACTTCTGATACACTTTTTTGCAGTTCAATTCCGGGATATAATATCAAACAAGGCGGCGGCGATATCTTTGAATATTTACGAGATGAATTTAGCAATAACCTATTTGTAATCTTCATGTTATCTGAAAATTATTACAATAGTAAAGCCTGTTTAAATGAAATGGGGGCTACATGGGTATTGCAAAAAGAATACCAAAGCATTTTGCTACCGGGATTTGACTTTTCCCAAGTACAAGGTGCAATAAATCCTAGAGAAATCAGTTTCAAATTAGATGATAAAAAATATAGAAATTCAGCTTTAGGAGAATTAAAAAATAATATTATACATCTATTGGACTTACCAGGTATTGATTCATCAAAATGGGATTACCAAAGAGAACGCTTTTTTTCTAAAATTGATTCCATTCAAATTTAACAAAACAAATAATAGATATTTTAAGCAGTAAATTCTTGTCGAGTTTACTGCTTTTTTTATGCCAAAAAGGAGGAAATTTTTATGCAGTTAGTAATCGCTGAAAAACCGAGCGTTGCAATGTCAATCGCCGCCGTGATCGGCGCAGACGAAAGAAAGGACGGCTACATGGAGGGCGCAGGTTTTCTTGTTAGTTGGTGCGTGGGACACCTTGCGGGACTGGCAGACGCTACCCATTACGGGGACTATAAAAAATGGCGTTATGAAGATTTACCAATCCTGCCCCAGACGTGGGAAACCGTCATATCCCCGGATAAGGAAGAACAGTTTGAAACCTTAAAAAACCTCATGCACAGAAAAGATGTGGAAACCCTTATATGCGCCACGGACGCAGGGCGTGAGGGGGAACTGATTTTCCGTTTTGTCTATGAAAAAGCCGGGTGTAAAAAACCGTTCTACCGCTTGTGGATAAGCAGCATGGAGGAAAGCGCAATCAAGAAAGGATTTGACGATTTGCGGGACGGACACGACTACGACCCGTTATATCATTCCGCACTATGCCGGGCAAAGGCTGACTGGCTAATCGGTATCAATGCGACACGCCTTTTCTCCGTCCTCTACAACCACACCTTGAACGTGGGGCGGGTACAGACACCGACCCTCTCCCTGCTTGTGGAACGGGACAACGCAATCCAGAATTTCCAGAAGAAAAAATATTATGTGGTTCATATCGGGAACGGCACTTTTGAAGCGGCAAGCCCGCCCTACACAGAGAAAGACGAAGCCGAAAAACTCCGCAAAGATTGTGACGGGGAAACGGCGGTATGCACTTCCCTTGTCCGGGAGGAAAAGACCGAGAACCCGCCCCGCCTTTACGACTTAACGACCTTGCAGCGGGAAGCAAACAGGCTTTACGGCTACACCGCCAAGCAGACCCTTGACTACACCCAATCACTCTATGAGAAAAAGCTATGCACCTACCCCCGGACGGACAGCCAATATCTCACAGACGATATGCTCCCCACCGCTGAAACTATCGTGTCCGGGCTTTTCGGCACACTGGACTTTGCAAAAGACGCCCGCCTCTCCCCGGACTACTCCCGCATACTGAACAGCAAAAAAGTAACCGACCACCACGCAATCATTCCCACCGCCGAAGCAGTAAAAACAGATAAGAGCAGCCTGCCCGAAAGTGAAAGAAATATCCTGCTCCTGCTCTCCATGAAACTGTTGTCCGCAACGGCGCAGCCCTACCAATACGAAGCCGTGACTGCTTCCTTTTCCTGCGGCGGCGTAACCTTTACGGCAAAGGGAAAGACCGTCAAATGCGAGGGCTTTAAGGAACTGGAACGCCGCTTCCGTGCCGCCTTGAAAGCGAAGCCGGAGGACGAAAAAACAGTGAAAGAAAACCCATTGCCGGAGCTGACCGAGGGACAGGAAATCACGGCAAAGGCAGCCATGACCGAGCATGACACCACGCCCCCGAAAGCCTATACGGAAGATACTTTATTGTCCGCTATGGAACGTGCCGGAAGCGGGGACATATCAGAGGACGCAGAGCGCAAAGGATTAGGCACTCCCGCCACCCGTGCGGCGGTACTGGAAAAACTTGTGCAGGCGGGCTTTGTGGAGAGGAAGAAAAAGCAGCTTATCCCCACCAAAGACGGCAAGAACCTTGTCGCCGTCCTGCCCGACACCCTCACAAGCCCGAAGCTGACCGCCGAATGGGAAAACTCCTTGACGGAGATTGCAAAAGGAGAAGCCGACCCGGACAGCTTCATGCGTGGCATTGAAGCAATGGCGGCGGGGCTTGTGAAAGAATATGCCGCCGTCCCGGAGGAAAAGAAAAAGCTGTTTGCGCCGGAGCGAAAGGAAATCGGAAAATGCCCCCGCTGCGGCTCTCCCGTCTATGAGGGGAAGAAGAATTTTTATTGCAGCAGCCGGGACTGCCAATTTTCCATGTGGAAGAATGACCGATTTTTCACGGGCAAGAAAAAGGAGCTGACAGCCACCGTTGCCGCCGCTTTACTTAGCAAAGGCAGGGCAGCCATGAAAGGCTTGTATTCCGAAAAAACGGGCAAGACCTATGACGCTGACGTGCTGCTTGCGGACACGGGAGAAAAGTATGTCAATTACAAGATTGAGCTGAAAAAGACCAAGAAGCCAAAACCCAAGAAGTAACCCACAGAAGAATAGCAAGCATAGGGATTGAGTACCCAATCCCGTAAAACCCCCACTTTTCCGTCCTGCGGACTTGTGGGGATTTTGCTTGTTGGGAAGTGTCCCAAACCCTCTAAAAAATCAAAAACCAAGAAAGGAGCTATGCCAATGAAAGATGATTTTACCGTGCTGATACAGAACCGCACCGAGTTTGAAAAGGGCAACCCGACAACCGTGTTCCTCTCCCTGCCCGCCACGAAAGAAGAACTCCACGAAGCCATGAAAGCATTGAACATTACCGCCGACAACCCGCAGGATTTTTTCTTGAACGGCTATTCCACCGCCGACAACAGACACATTGAAATACCTTTTGACTGGATAAGGGACGGCGACCTTGACAAAATAAATTATCTTGCTTCCCGACTGGAAGAAATGACCCCGGAGCAGCTTGAAAAACTGGACGCAGTAATGCACAGCAATTTCAAGCCGGAAAGCCTTGATAAGCTGATAGACCACACCTATAACACAGATTTTTATTCCTACGTTCCGGGGATTTTGAGCTATAAGGAATTGGGCGACTATTTCCTCAATGACAGCGGCAAAGTGCAAATGCCGGAGGAATGGAAAGCCGGGATTGACAAGGAAAGTTTCGGCTTTAACGCCGCACTCCATGAGGACGGGAAGCTGACCGACTACGGCTATATCGCAAGAAGCGGGACGGACTGGAAAGAAGTTTACGCCGGGCAGGAAACGCCGGAGAGATACCGCATAATGAGTTATCCCGAAGCCGGACGCACCGCCCCGGCGCAGGAGGAAAAGGAAGCCGACCCGAAAGAGGGCGCAGCCCCGCAGGACATAGCCGCCGCCAACCCCTCACGCCCTATCGAGCTGACAGCGCAAAAGCCCGCCGAGAAGATGAAAGAGATTACGGACAGACTGGAACAGGGCATACAGGATTTATTCGAGAGTGACCGTTTCAAAGAGTATTTGCAGGTAATGTCAAAGTTCCACAATTACAGTTTTAACAACACCCTCTTAATCGCCATGCAGAAGCCGGACGCAACCTTGATAGCAGGCTACAACTCATGGAGAAACTTATTTGGGCGGCAGGTGTCACGGGGCGCAAAGGGTATCAAAGTGATTGCCCCGTCCCCGTACAAAGTGAAAAAGGAAGTTGACAAAATCGACCCCAAGACCCAAAAGCCCGTAACCGACAAGAACGGGAAACCCGTCAAAGAGGAAACGGAAGTAACCGTCCCAGCGTTCAAAGTTGTTTCCGTCTTTGACGTGTCCCAGACCGAAGGAAAGGAGCTTCCCTCTATCGGCGTTGACGAGCTGACCGGGGACGTGGAACAGTACGCCGATTTCTTCAAAGCAACCGAGCAGGCAAGCCCCGCCCCCGTTGGTTTTGAAAAGATAGAAAGCGGCGCAAAGGGCTACTACTCACAGACCGACAAGCGAATTGCCATTAACGAGGGCATGAGCGAGTTGCAGAACCTTAAAACGCTGATACATGAGATTGCACACGCCAAGCTGCACGACATAGACTTGAACGCCCCCGCAGAGAAGCAGGCAGACCGACCAGACCGCCGCACCCGTGAGGTACAGGCGGAAAGCATTGCCTACGCCGTATGCCAACACTACGGGCTTGACACTTCCGACTACTCCTTTTCCTATGTGGCGCAATGGAGCAGCGGGCGGGAATTATCCGAACTGAAAGCGTCCCTTGAAACAATACGCAGCACCGCTTCCGAGCTGATTAAGGACATAGATAAAAACTTTGCGGAGCTGACAAAGGATAAGGAGCAGACGCAGGCACAGGAAGCGCAGGCAGACGAACCCACGCCGGAGGAAAAGCAGCCGGAGCAGGACACCCCACAGGAAGAAAAAACAGAACCCACGGCAGAGCCGCCGCAGGAGGAAAAAGCAGGCGCAGACAGCCCCGCCGCCGATACCCCAAAAGCAGAAAAGGCAGCCACGGAAGAACCTGCCAAAAACGAAGCGCAGACAGAGCAGCCGGAAGATACTTTCCCCACGCCCGACTTAGGCGCAGAGCCGATTGTCACAATCCTTTGGAGCGAACACAGCCGCTTCCATGACGGCGAAACCATGAGCCTTTCCGAAGCAAACGCCCTTATCGGAAGCCTTGACGAAGCCACCGTTTCCGAGGACGGCTACTACAAAACCAAGTTCCGCATTGACTTTGTAATGGACGGACAGCCCGACTATTACGTTGGGCGGCAGGACTTAGGGGACGGGGACGGCACACTCATAGACCATATCGAAAGCTACCATGCCTATTATGAGAATAACGAGCAATGGGATAACCACGTTTTGAAATACGGCGGCACGGAAGCACTGGAAGCGGACAAGGCACAGCGGGAAATGCTCTTACATGAGTTTGTCCCCTATCTAAAACTGCACAACAACCTCTCCAAAATGGAACAGACCGCAGCAAAAGCACTGGAAGAAAACAGCGGCATGACCGCCACCGAAACCGCCTACCATACCGCCATGAAAGAGTATGTTTCTAAGTGCCGGGCAATGGTAAACAGCGGAGATTACAGCCTGCCGCCCGTCCCGCAGCTTAAAGACTTTGACACGGAGCTTGAAGCCTACAAGGAACACGTCAAGGAGGAAATCGCACAGGAAGCCGCAGCCGCAGGAATGACCGTGGAGGAATACGCCGCCAACGGTTACGAGCCATACACCGCAGGGCTGCCCGACCCCTCTATCACTGTTTCCAATATGCAGGAATACGGCTACTCATGGGACGGTATGCTGCCCCTAAAGGAAGAAGCCGCCCTGCACCTCTACACCAAAAAGGATATGCAGATTTTCCTACTCCATGAGGACGGCAGCGAAAGCATACCCGGCAGCCCGGAGGACATAAAAGCCCATGCGGAGAAAGGCGGGATTTTCGGCATACACAAGGAGGACTGGAACGCCCTCACAGAATACCGTGCCATGAAAGAGGAACTAGCCGGAAGCGAAGCCGCAAAGGAAGCCCTGCGGGAATACGGCGAAAAGGAGCAGGCAGAAAATACATTCAGTATCTATCAGTTAAAAGATGATGTACCCGTAGATTATCATTTCCGTTCTTTAGAGAGATTGCAGGAAAAAGGGCTTGCGGTAGACCCCGCCAACTATGAAAAGATTTACACCGCACCACTCACACCGGGGACGACCTTAGAGGGGATTTTTGAGAAATTCAACATTGACCGCCCGGAAGATTTCAAGGGACATTCCCTCTCTGTTTCTGACGTGGTAGTGCTTCATCAGAACGGCAAGGACACCGCCCACTATACGGACAGTATCGGTTTTGTGGATATATCAAAAGATTTCCTGTTAGAGAACCCATTAAGAGCCGCCGAACAGTCCACCGAGCAGAACGCAAACATGATTGACGGTATCATCAACAACACCCCCGCCGCTGACGGACTGGAAGCCGCCGGGGAACAGATTTCTCTTGAACAGTACGCTGAAACGCTAAAGCAGGACGAAACCCAAAAGAACGCAGAGCCGGACACCGCCTGTATCACAGCCGCTTCAAAGAGCCGCTATGACGGCATGGTTGCCCTCTTTACTTTGGACGACAAAATCCATATCGGGAAAAGCGAAAACTACGACAACAAAGGGCATTATGACAACACCGACAATTCCCTGCTCTACGTTTCCGACTGCCAAGCCGCCTTTACATTCCTTACAAGCGAGGGCTGCATACACCCGCAGGACGAAGCATTGAAACAGGGCATTTACACACAGGAGGACTACAAGGAATTTGCACGGATAACGGACTTTTTAGCACAGGCAGGCTTTACCCCGGAAAAAGAATTTTGTTTTGACGGGAAGCCCTTTTCCCTACATGGAGATACGCCGGAGCAGGCAGCCCCGGAAGCCAAGACCATTTATTATACAATCAATGAGGGAGCTGCCCGCCGTGCCAATGACGCAAACAGCTTTTACGACTACAAGCCCGGCAGCGCAACCGCAGAATACAGGCAAATGGTAGACAGAGCCGTGGAGATTGGGGAACACCAGAAAAAGCGGGTAGACCCCATGTACCATGAAAAGATTGACAGCCTTGTTGACACCTACGCCCGGAAACTTGCCGAGAACATGAACAGCAGTTTTTCCATTGAAGCCCGTGTACCCTCTATCCTCATTGCGGGCGGCTCAAATTTCCCGGTACGCAAAAAGGAAAAGCAGAACGCCGCCCGTGACAGGAACATGGAGGACTGGAACGAGATACAGGGCTTGCTTGACAAGATACGCAGTACGGGCATGGGCGGTATCAGCGCAGACGACCCGCAGGCAATCCAGAAATTAGAAGCCAAACTGGAAAAGCTGCAAGCGGCGCAGGACACCATGAAAGCGGTAAACGCCTACTACCGAAAGCACAAGACCCTTGACGGCTGCCCCAACCTTTCCGCTGAACGTATCGAAGCCATGAAAGCGGAAATGTCGTCACAGTGGCACATAGACGACAAGCCCTACCCCTCATGGGCTTTATCCAACAACAACGCAGAGATACGCCGGATAAAGGGGCGCATTGCGGAACTGACAAGAAAGCAGGAAACCGCCTACGCCGGGTGGGAGTTTGACGGCGGCACAGTGGAAATGAACCGGGAAGATAACCGCCTGCAAATCTTCTTTGAGGAAAAGCCGGACGAACAGACCCGTGAAACCTTAAAGGAAAACGGCTTCCGTTGGTCGCCCAAAGCCGGGGCGTGGCAAAGGCAGCTTAACGACAACGCTATCTATGCCGCTGACCGTTTATCCTGCATAAAACCTTTATCCGGGAAAAGCCCCGTGGAGATACAGAAAGAAGCCCGCACAGCCGCCAAGACCGAGAAAAAGCCCTCTATCCGGGCGCAGCTTGCACAGGACAAGGAAGTGCTGAAAAACGCCCCGAAAAAGGCAGCGGAGAAAAGCAAAAAGCAGGACTTAGAAAGGAGCTGAACCATGCAGAAATTTGAAAACGTGGATATATTGAAATCCCTCAAAGCAATCATGCAGAGCCACACGGAACACTTTCAGTCTGATTTTGACATAGACGTAAAAGTTTTGAAGCAGGCAGCGAAAAGCCCGAACCCGGAGGACAAAAAATATTTGTGGTTATGCCGCCCCGCCGGGACGTGGTGCTTGCGAGAGCGTGACACGTTCATCAAGGACACACGGGAGCATAACACGTTCTGTTTCTACGCCGAGCAGACGAGGGACAAAATACTTGCCTATGCCGTGGAGCTGACGGGCATTGAGAAAGGCAGGGTAACGGGAAACCTTTACGAACTGGACTATAAAAAGCTCTATGAACACGTCAAGGACGTTTCCGTACCTGCCGGAAATACCAAGCTGATCTACGAGAACGGGGAACGGACGCAGGAAGCCGAAAGGCGCATTACCGGGGACGCTGACCCCGACTTAGGGAAATTTGTACGCTTTGAGGAACAGCCCAAAGACCCCGCCGCCTTGCAGACCATACTTAGGGACGAGAAGCACAGCCGGGAGCATTTCAAAAGCGGCGACATAAAGGCGCATATCGAAAAACTGTCCGGCAAAGAGAAAAAGCCGTCCCTGCGGGCGCAGCTTGCACAGGACAAAGAAACCTTAAAGATCGCCCCGAAAAAGCAGGCGGCAAAGACCAAAAACAAGGGATTGGAGGTATAGGAGCATGGGACAATTTACATTTGAGGAAATCAACCTTATCTGCTGTTACAGGAGGAAAACAAGGGCTGACACGGTGGCGGCAATGACCGCCGCCCTGCCCTACATGGAAACGGAGATACAGGAGCTTGCGGAGCGCACAGCGGAAAAGCTGAAGAAACTGACCGAGGAAGAATTTGCCGGGCTTGTGTTCCTGCCTGCTGAAGATTTGGAGTAATAGAACGCCGGGGAATGGCAGTCTGCGGTTTACCATATTGCCCAAAGACCCTGCACCCACGGAGAAACAGAGGTGCGGCGGCTAACAGATAGCTGCCGCAGCCCAAGTTAATTTTCAATATAGTAAAAATGTATCTTACTCAAAGTATCCACAAATAGTTCCTTGTTGAATAATATGATTATTTGCTTTATCAAGAACTTTTCTTTTTGTAGAAGATGCTTTTAAGTCAAGCGAGCCATCTAAAGAATAAATTGTAAAACTATATTTATGAGATTTTCCTTTGGGTGGTTTCGGACCAGCATAACGGTGAAGCCCATATCCTACTCCTTGTACTGCGCCATCTAATATTGACACTATTTTTCCTGCTGGAATAGCCTTTGGAATTTTATTCATTGCCGGAATATTCCAAATAACCCAATGTGTAAAATTTTTAATAGGGTGGCTTAAATCTTCAAGTGTAATAATAAGCGTCTTGGCATTAGGAGCTAAATTTTTTATAACAAATTCTGGGGAGAGATTTTCCCCTCTTCCAGTATTTTCTATGGGAAATCTATTGCCATTTTTTATTCCGATACATTCAAATTCAAGAATATTTCGTTGCATTTCATCTGCCCTCTTTTCTAAAATTTCAATTTCTTAGTATATGATATTGTGATTCAAAAATAAATAGTACCTGTAACATCATTCCACAAATTGCCAAACAGACAAAGGACATGTCATTCCCCGGTATCTTTTTTATGCCCTTGTGGACGCTTAGAAGCCGTTTTCCGGGCGGTAATGGTAATGCACTACAAAATGCCCCGGAAATGCCCTTAAAACGCCTTATAACGCTTTCCAACCTATATGATTATTGCATAAAATACGCCTACAAATGTCAAAGTTAAAAAAATAATTACTAAAATCAATGCCATTTTCTTTGTTAATGCTATCTTTTTCATAAGAATAATCTTTATCATCATACAAATTGCTAATATTATAAGAGTAAATACCGCCTGCACTATAATGCCAGTATACCATGGAGCAGATTTCATATAATATAGCTCTGAATGTTTTAGGAAATACCAGTATTTATACAACCCAGAACCAATGAACACACCTACAAAGCAACCCATGATAATATTTAATATCCACTGTATTTTCTTTTTCATTCTTAATCTCCTCTACCTAAAATAAATTTTATAGCATACATTATTTATCTGTATACTTCAAGGAGCACAATATAGCTTAAAATATATATTTATACACATATTTTATTAGGCAAAAAATAGACGAACCGGGACTTTCTTTACTGCATTTTTACAATCCTTGCACACCTTTTCTGTGCTTTGCATATCGAATTTATATCCGACACCTAACAGCGTCTTTATATACACTGGATTTCTGCTGTCTGTTTCAATCTTTTTCCGCAGGTTGTAAATCACGTTTACAACGCTTGAATGGCAGCTATCGCTATCCATATCCCAAACAGCTTCAAAAATCTGCTCCTGCGTGAACACCCTGCCCGGCGAGGACGCTAAATAAGCAAGCGTCCCATATTCAAGGCGGGTAAGGGGAACGTCCTCCCCGTCCCGGAGTACCCTGCGTTGGTACAGCTTGATTTGCAGTTCTTCGCCTGTCATGGTTCATCAGCTCCT
>OFGG01002231.1_pt1 | contig 10854 bp, 9 predicted proteins | sample 1521701 | NCBI WGS metagenome assembly OFGG01 (sample SAMEA3504081, study PRJEB24116) | mouse gut metagenome | biome: mouse gut; feature: mouse-associated habitat; material: faeces | place: Denmark | collected 2011
CCTGCCTGCCTGTATCATCAAAATTCTGCCATGATTACCCGATGCTCGAAAATCTTTTTTTGATTACTGGGACGTCTTTGGCAAACCCATAGGTGATGCTTGCCATAGCCGAAGACGAAATAATCATCAAGGCGTGTTTTTTCTTGTAGGCGTTCCATGCCGGTACGCAGTTCCGCTTCATCGGTTGAGAAAAGAATCGTGTTGATGATACGGAAGTAGAGTTCTGTTACCTCGTCACAATAAGGACAAAAGCTATGCTCAATCGTTGCTTTCATGTTTCTTTGATTTTAATTCTACTTCTACTTCTACTATGTCTTCTATTCGACCATACAGGACAGAGCGCAACGCTGTTTTGTCAATGGCGTAATACTCGGCGATATGTCCGTGCTGTTTTACGAAATATCGTTTGAGAACATCGGAGAAATCAAAGAAGTAGCCCATCAATGCGATACCTCTTTTGAAATGGATGCACTCTTTCACGTTTCGGGTAATCCAGTTCTTGTCTTCACGGCTCAACTTGTCTCCGTTATCAAGTTGTTCCCGTAACTGGTAAACCCTGCTGTCTTTCAGCTTCTCTAATTCGGGTACGTCCCATTGGACGAATTTCATTGCTATCTGCTGCATCGCTCTTGTATTTAATCGTAAATAATCACTTCATCACGATACTCGACCACCTCTTTGCCACTACTAAGACGCACCACTATTTTATTGCCGAAGTCGCCGACAACTGTTCCCTCAGAGTAGCCTTTATAGGGGGTAAGCAAGGTGCAGTGCGCACCTATAATTTCGCTATTTTCTTCGTATTCGTACAGAAGTCATGTCATTTTACGGTTACAACTTGATATCCCATTTCCCCTGTGAGAAGATTCTGAAGCTCACGTATTCGTCTGTAAATTCGTAGGACAGAATTTTGATATAAGTTTTGTCTTTGGCTTCCAACGAAGCTATCAGTCTGTCGATTTCTTCTTCCGGATAAACCCAACGAGAGGTAAACTCCGCATCCACGCTATCGCTGTGTCTATTGACAAAGCCGTCGAAAGTGTCATCCAAGAATGCCTCTATCTTGTCGAGGTCTGCTTTGTTTTCCGTCCTTGCGTAGAAAATGTTTGTTGCATAGTTTGCCATAATCCTAAGTTTTAAGTTTTTTATTTTCCCTCTTTTAGCATTTCAGCTACTTTCGGGCTTGATTGAAAATTATGTCGCCTCAAAAGGTGTTATGGCTCTTTATGCAGGGTTTCACGACCAAATACGACCTCTGCAAAGCGGAGCGTGGAGATTTTGTCGGGAACCGTCAGGCTGTGACCTTGAATACAAGAAAGACATGACAAGTACCTTTGCGACACAATTCTCATCAGGCAGACCGAAAGTTGGGATGCGAGGATAAAATGCCTATGGCAGAAGTTACGATAAAAGGAACTTCCGTAAAATTGGGATGCAGCGAAAAAAGAAAATATCGGTGCGATTATCTTCTCTTTTGACTGTGAATATAAAAGTAAGGGGGAGAACTTCGGTAAAGGTTTAGTTTAGTCTATTAGCTTATATATATGCTAAACTAAAGTAAACTAAATATAGGCAGATATATTGGACTGCCTGTATAGGTGTTTTGAGGGAAATGGTTACCTTTGCAAAAAACAATGTTCCTTGAAAGAAACAGAGATTTGTCCTTTTTTCTTTTGGCTGTAGTTATTCATCCATAGATGACTGCAACAATCACTCTTGGCGAGAGGATGAAAATCGTGTGAAAAGACTTGGAAAAATACTCAAAATACGAACAAGTGAAGAGAAAGAAAGGTAGTGCAAACAAAAAAACAAGAAAATAAGATAATTCGTGTTTCTGTTCCTAATTTGTTTCTTGATAAAAACACATCACAATATAAACTATTGATTTACAAGATATTATGATGTGAAATTTTGAGATATAACTAAATTTTCCAGATTATTAATGAATAAGTTATTATTGTTTGTGTTGTTGTGGGGTATTGCTGAGACAGTATGCGGGCAACAGGCTAATTTCCGGCAGGCGGAAAAGTTTAGAAAGGTGGGTTCTGAAATTGGAAGTTTGAAAGTGACTCCTCATTTTTTGGAAGGGAGCAATAAATTTTGGTATAATTATAAAACGAGTAATGGGACTTGCTGGTATTTTGTAGATCCGGAGCGTCGGAGCAAGAAATTGTTATTTGATAATAATTATATGGCTCAGGAATTGACTCGTATTACTTTTAAACCTTATTCTGCAAAGTCGTTACCGATACGAGAACTTGAATTTCAGAAGGATCAGAAAACGATTCATTTTAAAGTGAATGAATTTAGTTATGAGTATGATACGGAGAAATGTGTTTTGTTACAGCAGGATTCTGTAAAGGAACAGAAAAATAATAATAACTGGGCAAGTTTTTCGCCGGATAGTACTTATATGGTTTTTTCGCGGAAGAATAATTTGTATATGATGAAGGCGGGGGATAAGGATTCGATAGAGATTCAATTGACTACGGATGGGGAACCTTTTTATTCTTATGCCCGGAACGAACGGGATACCAGTGGTAAAAGGACCTGGGCAAAGGTTTATTGGTTTAAAGATTCAAAAAAATTTTATACATTGAGAACTGATAGTCGTAAAGTAAAAGATTTATGGGTTATTGACATTTTGGCTGCTCGTCCAAAGCTGGAAGAATACCGTTATCCGATGCCTGGTGATAAAGAGGTGAGACAATATGAATTGTATGTGTTTGATGTTGCGGATCGGAAGCAGATAAAAATAAATACTGACAAATGGCCCGATCAGTCCTTGAGTGTGCTTTATGCAGGTGAAAATTCTGAGCAAATTTATTTTCAGAGGAAACGCCGGACTTGTGATGAGTTGGATGTTTGTGTTGCCAGCACAGTTTCCGGGGAGAGTAAAGTTTTAATAAATGAACAGGCAAAGCCTTATTTTAATGATCAGTTGTATCATTTGTCTATTTTGGAGGAAGGCAAAGATTTGATTTGGTGGTCAGAAAGAACCGGATGGGGACATTTTTATCACTATGATAAGGATGGGAATTTGAAAAATGTTATTTCGTCGGGGCAGTGGGTTGCAGGTAAAATGGTTAGGATAGATACGGTGAACCGAACCATATACTTTGAGGGATATGGTCGTGAGAAAGGAAGAAATCCTTATTATTCCGGTATTTACAGGGCGAGTATTGACCGGGAAGGGGTTCGGTTGCTGACTCCAGAAGACGCTACTCATAGTGTTACCATGCCTGTATCCGGACGTTTTTTGGTGGATAATTATTCGAGGGTTGATTTAGAACCTTGTTCTGTTTTGCGGGATAATAATGGGAAAGTGCTGATGGAACTGGAACGGCCTGATTTGAAACGTTTGTATGAGATGGGATGGAAAATGCCGGAGCGTTTTACAGTGAAAGCCCGGGACGGAGTGACTGATTTGTATGGAGTGATGTGGAAACCTGTAGATTTTGATTCTACAAAAACTTATCCTGTTATTTCGTATGTTTATCCGGGACCGCAGACAGAGGCTGTACCATTTGATTTTACTGTAACAGGTGTTTATAATATGGCTTTAGCTCAGGTAGGGTTTATTGTTGTGAATTTTGGGCATCGGGGAGGTAGCCCGCAACGGGACAAATGGTATCATACTTATGGGTATAATAATTTGCGGGATTATGCACTGGCAGATGACAAATATGGCATAGAGCAGTTGTCTGATCGTTTTTCGTTTATAGATAGGACGAAAGTAGGGATTTTCGGACATTCGGGAGGTGGATTTATGTCGACAGCTGCTTTGTGTTTTTATCCGGATTTTTATACTGCCGCAGTTTCTTCTTCGGGTAATCATGATAATAATATTTATAATCAGTGGTGGGGAGAAACGCATCATGGTGTAAAAGAAGAGAAGAAAACCGTAAAAGATACGATAAAAGGGGATTATGAGGAAAGTATTTTTAAGAGCAAAATTGCAACAAATGCTGAGTTGGCGAGAAATTTTAAGGGATATTTGTTGTTGGTAACCGGTGATATTGATAATAATGTGCATCCGGGAAATACTTTGCGAATGGCTAATGCTTTAATTCAGGCAGGGAAGAACTTCGATTTGGTCATGTTACCTGGGCAAAGACATGGTTATCAAAATAAAGCCGGTGAATTTTATCAGAGGAAAATGTGGTTTCATTTTGCAAAATATTTACTGGGGGACAAAAGTGCTGACTATTATTATGAGATAGACGGTTTTAATCGGCGGTATTAGGCAGATGTGTTCCGGTTAAAGAACTTTTTTTTGAACTGAGTGCATTTCTTTGGGTCTGGTGAGTGGAGTTTTCCGGATGATGGGTGTTGTTGAATTAAAGTTGTTGAAGTGTCTTATTTATCGGATACGTTGTTTTTGCTACTTTGTGAAGTACTTATTCATTGCTGAGAGAAATTTATTTGACAGAACTTTTGTCCGGGTTTGGTACGTTTTTTTTATAATATTAAAATATCAGGATGAAATTCCGGCTATTTGGGTGAACTTAATTTGTTTTTCTTCGTTTATAAGCCTATATAAAGAAGTTTAATTTTTAAAATTATTTTGTTATGGCTGCTAATATAGGTTTAAAAGAAGGACAGGTGAAATCTAGTAAGACTGTCTTAAATAATTTATTGTCGGATCATTTTATTTTGTTGGCAAAGACATGGAATTATCACTGGAATGTGAAAGGAGTAAGTTTCCATTCCTATCATGTGTTTATGGAAGAATTATATAATGGTTTGATTGAAGATATTGATGCTATTGCTGAACGTATACGTTCTTTGGACGAACGTCCTCTTGGTTCATTAGCGGGTTATCTGGAACACAACCGATTGAAGGAACATTGCGAATCTGCACCGCTGCCGGAAGCGAAACAAATGCTGGCTATTCTCAGTCAGGATAATGATACGCTGATTCGTGAAATCCGTAAGGATATTGAGCAATTGGAAAAGGAGGATTCCGATGATGCAGGTACGACAAATTTTTTGGAAGACATGATTGAGAAAAAAGAGAAAACGGCGTGGATGATTCGCGCATACCTGGAGAAATAGATAGGAAAAGTATAAATACAGAGAGGCTATCCAAAAAGGATTCTGGAATTCATGAAAGATTCTTTAAGTCTGAAGAGAGGTTCAACAGATTTTTTTGGATAGCCTCTGTTATTTTTCCGGTAATAAAATGTTTTATTCATATAGCTTTTTGGGTACGGTAAATTTTTAAAATAATATATTATTTTATCCACGAGCTAAGGAAAACAGCCGGTTCAGCTTTTTAATTTCAGCAGTACGATGTTTTCCACATGGTGAGTATGGGGAAACATATCCACGGGTTGAACAGCCTCTACCTCGTAATAGGGGGCCATTAATTGCAAGTCCCGGGCTTGTGTGGCCGAATTGCAACTGACATACACGATGCGTTCGGGAGTAGCTTTCAGGATTGTTTGAACGACATCCGGATGCATACCGGCACGTGGCGGGTCTGTGATAATGACGTCGGGATGTCCGTGGTGGGTAATGAAAGACTCATTCAGGATATCTTTCATATCGCCGGCATAAAATGTCGTGTTGGTTATTCCGTTAATAGCTGAATTGATTTTTGCATCCTCTATGGCTTCCGGAACATATTCAATACCGATAACCTTTTTGGCACGGCGGGCGATGAAATTGGCAATGGTTCCGGTTCCGGTATAAAGGTCGTAGACCGTTTCATTACCCGATAGATTAGCCAATTTACGTGTTGCGCAGTATAAATGGTAAGCCTGTTGAGAATTGGTCTGGTAGAAAGATTTCGGACCAATTTTAAATTTCAGTCCCTCCATTTCTTCAAAAATATGGGCAGTCCCGGAATGACATATGATTTCCTGGTCAGTCAGATTGTCATTTAATTTTTCATTGATGACATACATCAGGGAGGTAATCTCAGGAAATTGTTTTTTCAACTCATTCAGTAATGCTTCGCGTGCTGTTTGGTCTTCGTGTCCGAAAGCAATGATAACCATTGTTTCTCCGGTGGAAGCAGTTCGGATGATGAGAGTACGCAGAAAACCTTGTTGTGCGCGGATATCATAGAAACTCAGTCCGTGCTGAAGCGCGTAGTTTTTGATGAAATTCCGGATTTCGTTAGAAGGTTTTCCCTGCAGATAACAATGCTCGATATCTACAACCTTATCAAATAATCCCGGTACGTGAAAACCTAGTGCCGGAGTGCGTTCTATGGCTGTTTCCAATTTGATTTCCTCGCGGGTCAGATAACGTTTGGCGGAAAAGGTAAATTCCAGTTTATTCCGGTAAAACAATTGCTTGGCGGACCCGAGGATTGGTAGTACGTTTTTTAACTGAACCTTGCCGATTCGCTGTAAATTGTCCATGATTTCCTGCTGTTTGAATTCCAGTTGTTTTTCATAGGGCAAATTCAGCCATTTGCAGCCTCCGCAGGTACCGAAATGATTGCACGGTACTTCAATACGCAATTGGGATGTCTGTCGGGTATTGACAACCATGCCTTCCATGAAACTTTTTCTTTTACGGGTCACCTGAACATCTACAATGTCGCCCGGGATAGTGTGCGGAACAAACAATACTTTGTCATTGACATAGGCAATGGATTTGCCTTCAGCCGCTATTTTTTCAATCCGGATATTTTCTAATAATGGTTTCTTTCCACGGGCCATGTTATCTATATTTGCTCGGTAGTAACTTATTCACCGATGTTTAACATTTTCTTCAATTCGGCAACTCCTTCCGAAGCACCTTTCTCTATCAAACAAAATCCATGTCGTCGGGCCTCTGCCGGAATATGGGGGTCGATGACAAATACAGGAATATGTTCCGGCGCGTAATGAAGCAAACTTGCGGCAGGATATACTGCCAGTGAAGTTCCAATAATAACGAGAATATCAGCCTGACGTACCAATTCTGTTGCAGGTTCTATGTTGGGTACAGCTTCTCCAAAGAAAACGACGTGTGGCCGGAGCATGGAACCGTCTTCACAGCGGGTGCCGGGTTTTAATTCCCACCCCTTTAAATCGGTAATTAGTTCCGGATTAATGCTGCTACGCACTTTTTTCAATTCTCCGTGTAAATGGAGTACATGTTTGCTGCCGGCCCGTTCGTGAAGGTCGTCGATATTCTGTGTAATAATTTGTACGTCGAAATATTGTTCAAGCTTGGCCAGCCCAACATGGCCAGCATTGGGCCGGGCGTTATAAAGTTCTTTCCGGCGTTGGTTGTAAAAACCAATGACTAATTCGGGGTTCCGTTCTAAGGCTTCCTGAGTACAGACATCTTCAATCCGATAGTTTTCCCATAATCCGTCACTATCGCGGAAAGTTTTTATCCCACTTTCCGCACTCATTCCGGCTCCTGTTAAAACGACTAATTTCATGCGATTGAAGTATTTCCTTTGGTATTTATTTCAATTCTGCTAACTGTGATATTATGGCTGCAATCTTTGCTTCTGCATCAGCTTGTTTTTTCCGTTCATTGGCAACGACCTGTTCGGGAGCTCCGTTGATAAATTTTTCGTTACTCAGTTTTTTCATTACAGAATTTAAAAAACCACGTGTATAATTTAGTTCTTCTTCCAGTTGAACTTTTATTTCTTCTGTATTCACTTGGCCTGTAGCCGGTATAAAATATTCCACTGTGTCTGTAATGAAACTCCAGGCTCCTTTGGGTGCTTCGTTTATGATTTCAATAGTACTGAGATTGCCCATTTTGCTGATAATACTGGCAAAGATTTCCGGATAGCGGTTATTTTGTTTTACTTTCAACTCCAAAGAATCTTTGAAAGCCACATTATTCTGTTTCCGGATATTCCGGATACTGACAATAATATTTTTGACGATTTCAAAATGAGCCAATAACTTTTCATCATAAGCCATTGTCTGTGGTAGCAAAGAAATCATAATACTTTCTCCCTCTTCCCGTTTACGTAAAGTTTGCCATATCTCTTCGGTAATGAAAGGCATAAAAGGATGAAGCTGTTGTAATAATTGTTCGAAAATACCAATTATTTGTTCATAAGTCTTCTGGTCAATAGGGTGTCCATAAGCCGGTTTTATCATTTCCAGCAGCCAGGAAGAAAATTCATCCCGGAAGGTGGTGTATACCGTCATTAAAGCTTCAGAAATCCGGTATTGTTCGAATAGGGTATTCAAAGTTTCATTTGTTTTACCCATCAGATTGCTGAACCATTCAATTGCTAACCGTGCATGGGCTGGTTGTTCAATGTTGGCAACCTCCCATGACTTTACTAATTTAAAAGCATTCCACATTTTTGTGGTGAAATTGCGTCCTTGTTCAGGCAGGCTTTCATCAAACAGAAGGTCTCCGCCGGCGGGTGCGCATAATAACATCCCGACCCGTACACCATCTGCACCATATTTTTCTATTAATTCCAGCGGGTCGGGTGAATTTCCTAATGATTTGGACATTTTTCGGCCCAGTTTATCGCGTACAATACCTGTGAAATAGACATTTTTGAATGGCATTTTTCCTTCGTATTCATAACCTGCCATAATCATACGGGCTACCCAGAAGAAGATGATATCCGGTCCTGTGACAAGAGCACTCGTCGGATAATAATAGTTGATTTCCGGATTGCCAGGGTGATTTATTCCGTCGAACAGGGATATAGGCCATAACCACGATGAAAACCAAGTATCCAGGCAATCTTCATCCTGATGCAGGTCCTCTATGGTCAAGGTATTATTCCCGCTTTTTTTGCGTGCGAGTTTGATGGCTTCCTCTTCATTGATAGCCACAACATATCCACCTTCAGGCAGATACCACGCCGGAATGCGGTGTCCCCACCATAATTGGCGGCTAATGCACCAGTCTTTGATGTTTTCCATCCAATGGCGGTAAGTGTTTTTGAACTTGGACGGAAAAAAACGAATGTCGTCGTTCATAACCGGAGGCAGGGCTATTTGCGCCAGATGCTCCATTTTCAGAAACCATTGCATAGACAATTTTGGTTCAATCGGAACGTTGGTACGTTCGGAAAAACCAACATTATTTGTATAGGCTTCTGTTTTTTCAAGGAGATTGGCATTTTGCAGGTCTTTTTCAATTAATTCCCGTACTTTAAAACGGTCCATACCGACATAAAGTCCGGCTGCTTCATTAATTGTTCCGTTGTCATTGAATATGTCGATGGAAGGTAAATTATATTTTTCACCCAGCATATAGTCGTTTATATCATGTGCCGGTGTAACTTTCAGGCAACCTGTCCCGAATTCAATATCTACGTATTCGTCTTCAATTACCGGTATAACGCGGTTTACCAGTGGCACGATTACTTTTTTACCACGCAAGTGCTGGTTTTTGGGATCATTGGGATTGATACACATAGCAGTATCTCCCATGATGGTTTCCGGTCGTGTTGTTGCGACAATGGCATATCCGTCCTCTCCTTCGATTTTGTAACGGAGGTAGTACAATTTGCTGTGTTCTTCCTTATAAACGACTTCTTCGTCAGACAAAGCCGTCAGGGCTGCGGGGTCCCAGTTGACCATTCGTACACCACGGTAAATCAGTCCTTTATTGTATAAATCGACAAATACTTTCAGCACACTTTCACTTCGGGAATCGTCCATGGTAAAAGCAGTGCGTTCCCAGTCGCAGGAAGCTCCAAGACTACGGAGTTGTTTCAGGATAATTCCTCCATGTTTCTCTGTCCAGGCCCAGGCATGTTTTAAAAACTCTTCACGAGTGAGGTCTGTTTTCTGAATTCCTTCGTTTTGCAGTTTTGCTACCACTTTAGCTTCCGTTGCGATGGAGGCATGGTCGGTTCCCGGGACCCAGCAAGCATTTTTTCCTTGCAGACGGGCACGACGTATCAAAGCATCCTGGATGGTATTATTCAGCATGTGTCCCATATGAAGCACTCCGGTGACATTGGGAGGCGGAATGACGATACAGTAAGGTTCTCTGTTGTTATCCACTTCGGAATGGAACAGATTATTGTCCATCCAGTATTTATACCATTTTTCTTCGCTTTCTTTCGGATTGTAATTTGTAGCAATCATGCTTAAAATATTAGATTTCAGATTTTAAATATTCTGTTAGAGAACATTTAAAAATTTGCAATTTGAAATTTACAATAAAAAGGCTGCATTTTGCAGCCTTTTGTCATTCTTCGTTTTTTCTAACCCTTCTTGTTTTTTTCTTTTGTGCCTCCATGGCTGACTCAAGATCTGCTTTTTGCATGCTGCCGTCATAGTCGCAGATGTATTTATCAATCAGAATGCGTCCGCAATATTCACAAACGATGATTTTTTTCCGTGAACGGATATCCAATTGACGTTGTGGTGGTATCTTATTAAAACATCCGCCGCAAGCATCTGTGGCTACCGTAACAACTGCGAGGCCATTGCGGGCATTGGAACGAATTTTCCGGTAAGCAGTCAACAGACGGTCCTCAATGTTTTTTGAAAGCTCTTCGGATTTTTGAGTCAATGCTTCTTCATCTTTGTGAGTTTCTGCAATGATGTCATTCAGTTCTGCTTTTTTAGCATCCAAGTCTATTTTTTTCTCTTCATATTGTTTAGAAGAAATTTCCAGATTGACCTCTTTTTCTGCTTTTGTTTTTTGTGCTTCCCGGATGCGTTTGTTCTGAAGTTCTATTTCCAGTTTTTGGAACTCAACTTCTTTGGTCAATGCGTCATATTCACGGTTGTTACGCACATTGTCCAATTGCTCGGTATATTTTTTTATTAATTCTTTTCCTAATGTATAATTAATAATATCTTTTTCAAAATAAATAGTTTCAGGTTTAAACATAAAATATCCTCCATTAAGAATAGTTTATCCAAAATATAATTAAATATTATATGCGTATTATTC
>OFGG01002235.1_pt1 | contig 10825 bp, 16 predicted proteins | sample 1521701 | NCBI WGS metagenome assembly OFGG01 (sample SAMEA3504081, study PRJEB24116) | mouse gut metagenome | biome: mouse gut; feature: mouse-associated habitat; material: faeces | place: Denmark | collected 2011
TTCAACCCATATCACTTCCGATCTGGAACAGATTGCAGACAGGCTGATACTCATTCACAACGGGCGCATCCTTTTTCAGGAAAAAAAGGATACTTTGCTTGAAACATACAGGGTAGTAAAATGTGATAACCGCTTACTGAACACAGAAAGCAGGAAGCTGTTCTTAAGCCTGAATCCAATGGATCGTGGTTTTACAGGATTAACCGATAAGCCGAAAGAGATTGCCGGGATTATGCCGGACGCTTTAATGGAACGCCCGACAATCGAAAATATTATGCCTGGAGAGATAGAAAGGTGGAATGCATCATGGCAGCTTTAATAAAAAAAGACTTTATGCTGTTAAAAAAGTATGTGCTGTTCATAATTATAATCATGTTTGCGCTGCCTGTGGCACTTGCGGCAAAGTCAGGTGAAGTAAATTCAGTCCGGTCAGCACTGGCGTTTGCTTTTGAAGTCATTTATTCAGAATTTCTGATATGCCGTTATCTGGCAATGAAAGAATACCAGTATCCCAAAGCTGCAGGTTTTTTATGCACGCTGCCCTGCACACGGAATATGCAGGTTGCCAGTAAATATCTGATATACCTGATTGTATTTGTTTTTTGCTGTGGGGCATACTGGATTGACACATTGTTTGTTCCGGATTTAATCAGACTTAATTCAGAGCTGATTATACCGGTTTTGTTTGCCGCTTCCGTTCTCTATAGTATTTATATGCCTGTACAGTATCAGTTTGGATATGATAAATCAAAACTCATATTTATGTTTCTGCTGATTGCTTTTCCGTTGCTGACTGCCAGGGCAGATACAGCAATGATTATGGAAGTTTTGTCAAGTATAACTATTCCTGTAATGCTGATATCGGCAATAGCGGCACTGGCTTTATCTGTAATGGTATCTGTAAAAATATTTAATGGGAAGGAATTGTAATGGGAAAAATGGATGAACATAAAATATTCAAAAACGCGGCTATACCTGTCATCCTGATGATCACAGGCTTATGCCATTGTACACAGAATCTGCTTTTATCAGTAATTGCCGGAATAGGGATTTACGCACTGGCTTCCTTCATAGACAGGTTTGTAAAAAAGAGGTGACGCCATGCCGGGACATGCCGATATTGCCATTGAACAGTTTTACGAATTTTTTGTGAAACACCCCTGTGAAGAATGGGTTGCGTCATTTAAATATTATAAAACTGATGGGGCTTTGACGTTAAATGACTATGATAATGTACTTAAAGATTTCCATGTTGTCAATGAGGCTGTGATGAAGTTGCAAACAGCACTAAGACCCCGAATGAAACATATGATTGCAATAGGAAATATTGATTTTTTCTATTGCAGGGGCTGCTTTGCCCTCCGGATCTGCACCTACTTTTAACGATGGCGGGTAATCGTTAAAAGGTTATACATCTGATTCGTAATTATATATGTCCTGGTTTTGTAAATGAATGGTATTTCTTATAGCCTGTGTGCTGCAATTTGATACTACGCACAATTCCGTTAATTTCATTATGTTTGCCAGGCCGGTATAAAGGCTTTCGGCAAATTATGAAAATATACGGATATCCGGAGTTGAGAAAGAATCTTTGAGAGTTTATCAGGAAAATTCCTGCAGATTCAAGGAATATCGCAACACAAAAGTCAGACAGGCTGATTTTTTTTGTATGTCAGTGGCGGCATTCCATAATATTTCCTGAAAGTTTCGCAGTAATAGCCTGCCCCGGAAAAACCATATTCATAGGCTATGTCAGCGATGCTGCTATTTGTGCCAAGCAATGTGGAAAGGCTTTTTCTTAACCGGAGTTTGGTAATATAATTTATTGGAGTATCGCGCAAATATTTTTTAAAGAGTAATGAACATTTGCTTTTACAGCAGGCGCCGGACAAGGCGATGTCTGCCAGGGTGATGCGCTCCATATAGTGTTCTTCTATATAGGTTATCATATTTTTGAGAGAAGACAGGTCGGAAGTCTCTGGCTTCTGTGGCTGGTTTTCAAAATCAAGGTTTTCATACAGAATTTTCATGATTGCAAAATAATCATCAATCAATTCAAAATAGGATAAGGATTTTGCAGGAATTTTTCCAAAGGAATCATAGATTTTATCCAGTTTTTCCATAATGGATGCCATCCAGCCGTTACATCTTAAGTACAGGTAAGGGCAGGATGGATTCTCAGTAATGGGTTCGATGCAGTTTTGATAAAACCAGTCGTTCATGTGCAGCAACTCAGGGGAGAGCAGGATACAGATAAATTCGCATTCGTTATGCTCCATAGAAAAGCCATAATGGAGCTGGCGGCTGTTTACTATGATTCCGCTGTTCTCCTCCAGTTCTATCAGCCTGCCATTTACATTATAGGTCATGGCTCCCTTCTTTATAAGAATAAATTCCAGGTCCTTATGCCAATGGCTGATGGAAGAATAGTCTGGATAGGAGGACAGAAATCCGTATACTACATAAGCGGGGAACAGGGGGTTATTATATGCAACTGTTTCAGAAGAATCTGAATTAAAAACAGAGCAGTATCTTGTGACACCATCCATAAAATTCACCTCGCAAATGGAAGATTGTTATATAAAAATAAAAGATATTGAATGATTTTAAAGCAAAAATATGATATTGTCAAATAGAAAATGAAATGGAGTGTATGTAAAGATGAAAGAAAAGCAATCATATGATTTTATCCAAAAGCTGTTGACCCTTGTTATTCCCATAGCGTTCCAGCAGTTTATGCTGTCTCTGGTCAGTGCTTCGGATGCCCTTATGTTGGGGATGCTGACACAGGATGCCCTGTCGGCAGTGTCCCTTGCAGGACAGATTACTTTTGTGGAGAACCTGTTTTTTGCTGCTATGGCCATAGGGCTTTCCATGCTTGCGGCGCAGTATTGGGGTAAGGGGGACAAGGCGGCAGTCGAGAGGATTTTTGCTTATGTCATGAAGATCACGATTGTGGTTTCCTTTTTGTTTTTTATCGCAGGGTTCATAATTCCGGGCGTTTTAATGCGTATCTTTACGAATGAGCAGAATCTGATCGAAGGCGGCAGAATTTATCTGCGTACAGTTTCTCTGGCGTTCCTGCTGACTGGCATCTCGCAGGTCTGTCTATGCATACTGAAGAATACGGGCAGGGCGGTTAAATCCAGCGTGATCAGTTCTGTAAGTGTAGTGATCAATATTATACTGAACGCCATCTTTATTTTTGGGTGGTCCGGGTTACCTGAAATGGGGATTGCGGGAGCAGCATTAGCCACAGTGGTTGCCAAAGCGATAGAGGTGGCGTGGTGTGTTATTGAAACTGCAAAAAAAAACAGTATCAAACTGAAGTTATATTATATGATGCATGATGATAAAGTGCTGCGGCATGATTTCTGGAAATACTCATTCCCTGTCCTTGGCAATGAGATTGTCTGGGGTGTGGGCTTTACCATGTATTCGGTTATCATGGGGCATCCTGGGTCGGACGCCGTCGCCGCCAATTCCATCGCCGGTATTGTGAAGAACCTTGTCTCCTGCTTCTGCCTTGGACTTGGGAGTGGCGCCGGAATCATGGTCGGCAATGAACTGGGTGCGGGCAGGCTGGATAAGGCAAAGGAATATGGCGGCAGACTGTGCAGGCTGTCTGTCCTGTGTGGTGTGGCATCAGGGATCGTAATGCTTGTCTTAAGCCCGCTGATCTTTGCTGTGACAAATTTAAGTGTTACATCAAATACATACCTGAAATGGATGCTTGTTATGTGTTCCTGCTACATGGTGGGAAAGTCTGTGAACGGAACAACGATTGCAGGTATTTTTTGCGCAGGAGGGGATTCCGGATTCGGTTTTCTGTGTGATACAGTGACCATGTGGTGTATTACCGTGCCGCTTGGACTTCTGACGGCATTTAAGCTGAAACTTCCAGTGCTGGCTGTATATTTTATTGTCAATCTGGATGAGATTGTAAAGCTTCCGGCGGTGTATCGTCATTATAAAAAATATAAATGGGTCAAAGACCTTACGGTGTATAATGGAAAGGAAGGAGCGGAATGAAAATTGGAAAAAGGATGCAGATTGGAATTGTGGTAATGTAAAACAGTGAAAATGGAGGATAATGAAAATGACAGAACAGGAAAAAATGAAGAACGGCTATTTATGGGATGATGACGAGGAGAATATGGCACTGCAGGCGCAGGCAAAAAACTTGTACAGCAGTTCAACGCATTACCGCCGGAGGACATGGACGGACGGGCAGCGCTCCTTCCTGAACTGTTCGGAGAAGTCGGGAAAAATGTCTGGATTGTGCCACCGCTTACGGCTGCGGCTGGTAAATATGTTTCGATTGGAGATGGCACTTATGCAAATATGAACCTGACACTGATTGATGACTGGAAAATTACGATAGGGAAAAATGTTCTGATCGGCCCTAATGTGACGTTGTGTACAACAGGGCATCCGGTTCATCCGAAGCACCGGGCAGATGGTATGTATTCCTTCCCTGTCACGATTGGCGATAATGTGTGGATCGGTGCAAACGTGGTTGTCCTGCCGGGGGTTACGATCGGGGAAAATTCCGTAATCGGGGCGGGGTCAGTCGTGACAAAGGATATACCGGCAAATGTGATAGCATTCGGCAGTCCCTGTAAGGTATACCGGGAAATCAATGAGCATGACGAGGAATATTATTTTAAAGACAGGCGGTTCGACGACCAGCCTGAAAATGAATGTGTGGAGGATCAGTGAAAATGGATATGACAAACAGACAGCGCCGGGATGCAGGACTGGCGTATATTTCGGATGATACGGTTTTTGAGGAACAGCTTGTATGCAGGAAAATCCTGCAGAAACTGAATTTTATGGACCGTTCGGATTTTGCAGGGATCAGGGAGACGGTAAAAGAACTTTTCGGGAAGTCTGAGGACGCTTTTGTGAACCCGCCGTTCTACTGCGATTATGGGAAGCACATCGAGGTGGGAAAGAATTTCTTTGCAAATTATAACTGTACGCTTTTAGATGTGGCAAAAATTAAGATAGGCGATAACTGCCAGATGGCTCCCAATGTGGCAATTTACACGGCAGGGCATCCCGTTCATCCGGTCAGCCGCAATTCGGCATATGAGTATGGCAGGGAAGTGACGGTAGGGGATAACGTATGGTTCGGGGGAAACACGGTGGTATGCCCCGGCGTACACATAGGGGATAACGTGGTGATCGGTGCCGGCAGCGTGGTGACAAGGGACATACCGGACTGGTGTATCGCGGCAGGCAATCCATGCAGGGTTATCCGCAGGATTACGGAAAAGGACAGACGAAAACTGTTCCGTGACGAGGAGATAGACGGGGAGGCATGGCAGGATATTCTGGAGCGGATGGATTTTTAGACCGAAAGGGCGGAAAAGTGCTGCGGTTATTGGTGCGGGAAGCGTGGTAAACAGGGATATTCCGGATGGAGTGATTGCGGCAGGTAATCCGTGCAGGGTAATCCGCAGAATAACGGATGCGGACAGGGAAAACACAAAATCCGGCATTGTCAGGAGGAGCATAATGACAGAAAGAGAAAAAATGCTGAATGGGGAATGGTATGACACTTCTGACTCCGGTACATCCATTACTGGCAAAGGAGCGTAATGTAAGGATGGCGCCGGATGGTCACCACTATATGATAGAAACCTGCAGACCTATTACAGTTGAGGACAACGTCTGGCTGGGAGGAGATGTAACGATTCTGCCTGGCGTGACGATAGGCCATGATTCAGTCATTGGAGCAGGCAGTGTTGTGACGAAAAGTATTCCGCTAGGGGTGGTTGCGGCAGGCAACCCATGTAAGATAATCCGAAAGATAACGGAAAATGATGCGAACAATATTTAAAAGGAGGTTCATATGCTATTTGAAAAGAAAAATTTGTTTTGGATCAGGGAAGCAGAACAAAGTGACGTGGCAGATGACAGGATTATTATTTATACGCAACCGAAAACCGATTTGTGGCAGAGGACTTACTACGGGTTTCAGAATGACAGTGCGCCAGTCCTGCAGATGAAAACGTCGGAAAAGTATTTTTCGTTCATCGTAAAAACAGAATTTGACAGCAAGGCCAGATTTGATCAATGCGGTATTGTAGTGTATCTGGATAGTGAAAACTGGATGAAAGCATCGATTGAATATGAAAATGAGCAGTACCAGAGGCTTGGCAGTGTTGTTACAAACCATGGGTATTCTGACTGGGCAACGACAGATATTGATGCATCGGTGAAATCTATGTGGTACCGGCTTAGCCGAAGGGAATCAGACTATTGTATTGAGTGCAGTACAGATGGCATCACATTCCAGCAGATGCGGATATGCCATTTGTGGGAAGGAAACGAAGAAATTTCTTTTGGAGTGTATGCCTGCAGTCCTGTAGAAGGTTCTTTCCAGGCAAAATTTACGAATATGCAGATTACAGAATGTATGTGGGAAGCCCATAAATAAAAGGATCGTCCATGTTCAGGACTGGTGAAGGTTCAGGTGGGGCATCCCTGACATTCAGGCACGCATTCCCTGCCGCTCTAACCGCCAGTTCCGCCGTGCTGCCGGTAGACTTTAATGAAAAGCTGTTCCACAGGCTTGTGGATTACACAACGGTCTGTCCGGCCGGCAGGGTGGTTTTCACCTTCCGCAACGGAGTGGAAGTCAGCACGGAGATTTATATTGACATTAGCGTATACGATCACATTAAATATTTTTTTGGACACCGGAATAAAAGCTTTAATAACAAAGGGAGCGGCCATTAAATGAGCAATAAATTTGATCCAAAAAACAAAATAATAGGATTATGTATGACAGGGATGAATATGGAGGAACAGGGAGAGCCGGAAGGGGCAATGACAGTATTTATGGAAGCCCTGAATGAGTCAGCAGATGACTATGAAAAGTTTGTTGTAACTTATCAGATAGCGAAATATGAAAAAAATATTCAGGAAAAATTAAAATGGCTGGAAAAAGCTTTGCAGTATGCTGTAAAGGCAGAAGATTGCGGCGTTAGAAGTACTTTGTCAACAATCTATTTCTGCATTGCAAAATGTTGCGAAGAATCAGGGGATTCTGAAAAAGCAAAAGAAAATTTGGAATTATCGAATCTATACAATACAGAGCCAAAGGATCAGGGACCATTTTATCATGGAACCCGGGCAGATTTACAAATTGGCGACTTTTTAGTAGCTGGCAAAAATTCAAACTACAAAACGGATTTTAAAATGAACCATATTTATTTTACTTCAAATATTAACGGTGCGATACTGGCGGCAGGATTAGCTAAAGGAGAAGGAAAAGAACATATATATATTGTGGAACCAACAGGACAATTTGAAAATGATCCCAATGTAACAGATAAAAAATTTCCGGGGAATTTAACATGTTCTTATCGTTCCATATATCCTTTAAAAATCATAGGGGAAGAAACAGACTTTACAAACCAGACTAATGAGGAACTTAGTCAATGGAAAGAAAGGTTAGCTAATAATAAGGGCGAAATTATTAATTAGAAATGGTATGAAAATGACAAATAGATGTCAGATACTGTTTAGGAGGGGTATGAAGTACGCTATATCATTCTGAGGGCCGGTAAAGAGGAAACGATGAAAAGAGCAGTTAACCGTGAAAAATCAGACAGAGAAACGAAAGCCCGTCTGAATTGATACAATGGAAAGCCGCTGAAATGCGTGGAAATAAGGCTTACCACGGATTCGGCGGTTTTATTTTTTTGGTTTTTGAGCTTTTTCTATTGCGTGGGCTGCTTTGCCCTTCAGATTTGCACCTCCTTTTAGTGATAGCAGGCAATCGTTAAAAGGTATATATAGAACGATTGATGCATACCTGTCCGCGGTTTCAGGGAATCTTTACAGAGGAAAAAGAAGGTTGTTGTCATACCACAAAGATATAGATATACAACGAAAAATAAAGGAAAGTGAATACGGTTCTATGCTTTTTCGTATCTGCAGCATGGGTTCCAGATATTCCGGAGTGAATTTCCACCCGTTATATTCCATGATTGCTGTCAGGACGTGGATATCCCCTTCCGCCACATAATCATTGACAAAGGCACCTTTTCCTGGTGCGATCCGTATAAACCCCATATTTGCAAGCTGGTTCAGCCCTCCGTTCACTACGGCTCTGCTTACTTTCATATTTTCACTGAGTTCCCGTTCTGTGGGCAGCTGTTCGCCGGTTTTTAATTCTCCTGAGAGGATCATCCGCTGCAGCTCCTGTATAAACAGATCAGTCAGTGAAGGAGAAACCAGTTCTTTAAATTCCATTTCAGGGCTCCTTTCGTGGGGAATATATATTGTATTCCGGTCCCCGGGCCTGTCTGAAAATCATTCCTGCCATCTGCATCTCCCCGCCTTGCATAAATTTGCGCCAGATTCAGGCGTTACATAGCCCGCTATGCGCCCTTCATCTGGCACAAATCTCTCACAAATTGTGGAACACATCTGACAGAAAGTATTTTTAAGACATGTTACAGGATATAGTATACCACATACCACGGAGCGCTTCAATTAGAAAACCCGCTCTTCTGCAGCGCTTTCCGACCTGGGCAAACGTATATCAGATGCCTGAAATTCAGGCATGGGGTACTCAGATGCCTATTGAGGATCAGCATAAAAAATTTTAAAGTGGATTCATAAAAATCAACAGGAGGTTTTGAATATGAATGATATGTTTGTCACTTTTTTTGGCACAGGGCTGTGGGCGGTCATAAAAGCCGTGCTGATTCTATTGCTTGCGTTTCTTGTCGCGGGGATTGTGAAGTCGCTCGTGGTCAAACTGCTTTCAAAGACGAAACTGAGCGTTTTGTCAGGAAAGACCGATGCATCACCGGATGGGGGAAAGCGAATGCTGGAACACATCGGCAAACTGGTACATCTGGTTGTATTTCTGCTTTTTGTGCCGGGAATTTTCGGAAGTTTGGGTATGGATGAAATTTCCATGCCGATCCTGAATCTTTTGGATACCATGTGGGGATATCTGCCCAATGTGATGGCTGCAGTCGTTGTTTTATGGGTGGGGCTTTTCATTGCGAGGCTGGTACGTGAAATACTGACACCTGTATTTGCCCGGATAAAGGTAAACCGGTTACAGGAAATGGCCGGTATCGAAGCGGAAGGGACTGCAAGATATTCTTTTTAATAAAAAAGTTATTTTTTCTATTGTTAATTTTGCAGCTTATTATGATTATCTTTCGGAAAGAGGCTTTCAGATTGAATTTAAAGAAAATGAGATTGTTGTTGGAAAGAAATGTGGAGATTATAACATTAAACTGGAAGGTTTTGAAATGATAGAGGATTTGATAACACATGAGTTGTATGTCCAAGAAGATATAGCAGAAATGGTCAACTATATAGCAGAAAATGCTCACAATCAAAGCGATGGAGAGGCAATTGTGAGAGTTAGCATAAAAAGACATTTTTGAACTATTTTTCAAAGATAATACAGATTTGACCAAGACAATTTGTTTTATAATTATAATACAATGAAAGGAATATGTGTATGATTGTAATTCCAAGTGGAAATATATATCAACAATTTATAAGTACGCTATATGCGGAATCTTTTTTTGTAGAACTCGATAGTACTGGCGTTATTTATTTGTATTTAAAATTATTACCAAAGAACATAATTTCTATAATGAATGGAGTACAAATAGAACTTGTTATTAGAAATCCTGGGATTATGCAAAATAGCATAACATTATATATAAAGGATGTTTATGAGGCACCGATATACATCACTAAGACATCGAAGAAGTTTTTTCCTAGTATTGAAAAATTGTCGAAATTTTTGGTTAATGAAAAGATAAGGATCGTAATATTGGATCAAGTATTTCAATGCGTATATGCTAATGATTATGACATAATGATTCCTAATAAAAATTTAGAAAAATGGCATGATGAATTGATGAAAGAGTCAACAGTACCGATTTTTGATTTTGATAATCCGAAGGAAGATGATCGAACAGGATACATGATTAGAATTCATAAAAAGAAAGCTGATAAATTTGTGAGGTATACTAATTTAGGGACAAAGAGAACATGGGGAGTAGATCCATATACAATAAGTACAAATAGAGATGATTCTTGGTTTAATATAGAAAATTATATTAAAAAGGGTACAATTGGTTACTTTCAAGAACAGATGTTGAAAAATTTTTTAGGGCAATATTTTAAGCCAAATAAGCAATTATTTTATTCGATAAAAACGAATAATAGGGAAGAACTTACAGATTTCATAATAGTATCAAACGGGATGATTATATTAATAGAATCAAAAACGGATTCTGCATTTGATAAATATCCTGCTAAAGCAAATGCAAAAGAGAAGTCGATTACGTCATTAATACATAAAGCTGCAGAACAATTGTATAATGCAAAAAAAATCATAAAAGAAAATAAAAAAGTAATAGACAATGTTGATTTTGTTAATAGTTGTAATAATTGTGATATTATTTTTTCATTATGTTTACTAAGTGATATCTCTTTAGTTAACACAGGGTCTTTAAAAGAATCTTTAAAAATATACGATAAATTGGATATTCCGCTTATTCTATCTGTAGAAACATTTATCGAAATTATTCTTCATAGCAAAACGCAATGTGAAATATGTAAAATGCTAATAAATATTTATAGGGATGTTATGTTTAATAAGGATTTGGAAATTCCTATGCTAGCAGGTATAGAATATCAAAATTAATTGATAGCAGAATCGTTAAATGATATGAATGAGGCGGGGGTAGAGTCTTGTAACGGGAACGATAACTTTAGCATCCAAAGGTGTCTTGGTTTCCGGCAGATACGGACACGGAAAGTCGAG
>OFGG01002238.1_pt1 | contig 10811 bp, 9 predicted proteins | sample 1521701 | NCBI WGS metagenome assembly OFGG01 (sample SAMEA3504081, study PRJEB24116) | mouse gut metagenome | biome: mouse gut; feature: mouse-associated habitat; material: faeces | place: Denmark | collected 2011
CTTGCATGTGTTAAGCACGCCGCCAGCGTTCATCCTGAGCCAGGATCAAACTCTCGTAATAATTAACACCTGTTCTACAGGCATTCATTCAAGTTTAATCCGGGTCAAGAAAAATGCTCGCTTTTCTTTTCCCGTTTTTTACTGTTGGCATTGAATATCTAACCGGATACTTCCTTATTAAACACTCAATGTTACGTTCTGAAAATTTTCTCTTAGAAATTTTCAGGGATTGTTGTCTATTGTTTAATTTTCAAGGTTCTGTGTTGTTTTGCGTTGTCTCATCGACTCAGCTCGATTATAATATCATTTGTAATTCAGAATGTCAATACTTTTTTTATATTTTTTTCAATATTTTTTCATAGAATTATTTTTTTATATTTTTTCTACTATATTTAGTGCTTTTTTTATCAGATATACAAGATATGCCTTTTATCTTTTATAAAAATATGACACTTATTATTTTAATTTTACTTTATATGTCGTAGTCTTCTATTTTTTTTCTCCAATTTTTCCAAGATATTGTCCCGGCACACATAATGTCTTTTTACTATCATATTTAAAAAATTTCCAACTGCACAGGCGAAAAACCTTAATAATATCATCCGGATAGTAATATGAATCCATGTAAAAAAACAGGCTGCCTGATAATTTCAGACAGCCTATTCTTAAAGCGGAGAAAGAGGGATTTGAACCCTCGCGCCGGTCACCCGACCTACACCCTTAGCAGGGGCGCCTCTTCAGCCTCTTGAGTATTTCTCCAAGCGATATTCATTATACTAAACCTTTTAACCATTGTCAATTACTTTTTTCGATTCTTATTTCGTTTCCTGGTTCGTTCTCCTTTATCTTCTTTTCGATCCTTTCTTTTACCAGCGCCGCGATCTCTTTCGTTTTCATCTCTTTATAATCCTCATAATAAAGAGGTTCCAAGAAATGAACCTGTACCGTAACCGGATCAACCTTCTCTATATCGAATGGCTTGAATGCATCAATCAACGCTACCGGAACAATCGGACACTTCGCCTTTGTAGCCGCTTTAAAACTTCCTCCTTTAAAATCCTGCACTTCGTTTCCTTCTTTAGAACGAGTTCCTTCCGCAAAGATAACATAATTCCTTCCGCTCATGACCTCTTTTGATACATCCGAGATTACCTTCATAGCCTGTCTTACATCATCTCTATCCAGAGTGTATACTTTCATACACGCAAATACCTGTTTCAGGAATTGGATATGTTCCACTTCCTTTTTTGCCACAACAGAAAAGGGTCTCGGACAAGCCTCCAGAATTGCCAGGACATCAAACAACCCCTGATGATTTGGAAAGAACATGAATCCGTTCTCAGACGGTATATTCTCCTGTCCATGCACATCAATAGTTACTTTTCCCCCTTTATTGGCCCGACGGACAATAAATGCCAGCATCTTATAATGTTCTTCTTCTGTATATTTGTCTACATGCGACGCATGATAACATAAACGTACCCACATAATTGGAACCAGAATAAAATTTCGCATCACCATATATAATATCCGTTTCATAAGTCCTTCATCCCTCTTGCCTTAATCTTTTGCCTGCGACAGACTGTCTGAAATCTTATTTTACCACATATGGATAATTTTATAAACCGAAATTTTATTTCTGATTCCATTTAATATAGGCTACCGTGAATAATTCGAATTTATATCGTCCTTATGTTCTTCGATATATCTCTCTGCGGCCAGTTTCGCCCTGATTCTCGAGTAATTGGCTTTTCTGAAAAAGATTCCTTCGTTACTTTCTGATATATAAAGAAAATAATTATACATACTCTGCTGTATGAATCCATTGTCTACAGAAGCCCACTCCTCATCATTAAAGTCTATCTTTGCAAGCTCCGGCGCAGCGTCGATCGAAGAAACTTCATACATAAGATAGTAGAAATCCGCATCACTTGTACCCTTCCACCGGGCAATATCATATTTTGCTACAATCACATCTGGCCTTGAGAATGAGAATCCTATATACATAACTCCAACCACAGCCACAATATAGTGAAACAACGGAAATCTTTTCTTATAGATACTCACAACCATCCCCGCTATGATCAATGCCAGTACAATCAAAAACCACAATACCAGAACCCGAAGAAATGTAAGATAATATTCGCCTACATACATCATCATCCTATATCCCGAAGACAATATCATCACGAAAGTACAACCGCATATAACCGTAAGAATCACCTTCAGAACCACATTTTCCCGGAAAAGATACATACACAATAATATCATAATAAAGTTAATCACACTGACAAACAATAATTCCCAGAAGCCACTCCTTGCATACTCTGCGTACGTCACCTGCTCCGGAAGCCCTATACGCATTCCTATGAACAAATACATGATCTGTATAGCACAGTAAATTAAATAAATCAAACTGATAATACTTGTAAACGTAATTCCTATAATGGGATCAAAATTTCTAGGAGACAATCTTCCTCCCGGATATTCCCCCGGACCATTCCCCTTCGCCGTAATGTCGACGCCTTCGTCATACTGATTCAGATTATACCTGCACAGGGCAATAAAGAAAGAGTATGGCAGAGTAAAACCTAATATAAAAGTCAGATTGATCCAGAATAAAGAAGCAAAATTAATATGCTCTAATATCTTTCCAAAAAGTTTAGAAAATATAATATCAGATCTTAGAAGCAGCGGAAGCGTAATACACAAAACTGCCATCGCCGCAATAAATCCTATTACTACTGCAATCAGCGTATTATTCCTTCTGTTATCCTTATTCTTACTGAAGAACCATCCTCCATGCCAGTAGATATAAGGCACAGACTGAATCGTTGTCCCCACCAATATAAATATTCTCTTCAGATATGCCGGAAAATTCCACACATAATCATTATAAAACTGATGAATCATAAAAACCATGAACAACAGAAGAATACCGACTATATTAAAGATATGCAAAAAAACCGAAGTGGTAAAAGCCGATGAAATACCAAGCAGTATCATGCCGGCCATATAAGGGAGAGAGTGTTTCATAATCTTATAGTTAATCTTCTTCATAAATAGTATCGCAAATACAATCGTTACGCCTATACAAACAGGAAATGTTATTCCTGAAAGATTCTTGTACAGGCAAAAGGTAAAGATCAATCCATAGATTAAGCTTAAACCTCCGAAATATTTATAATTATCACGTATCTTGATGATTAACATATTTTCTTTCATAAAAATGCCGCCTCCAATATCTAAATTAAATTCACGTTCATCCTATCTTTCACTCTCACAGATATCAACAATAATCTGTTACTTATCCGACTCATATTCCATAATATCCCCCGGCTGACATTCTAACTCCCTGCATATCGCTTCTAGTGTAGAAAACCTGATTGCTTTTGCTCTGTTATTCTTCAAAACAGACAAATTCGCCGGGGTTATATCTATCTTCCCTGCAAGCTCCGTAAGTCCGATCTTCCGCCGCGCCATCATTACGTCAATATTAATCTTTATCCCCACGATACCACCTCCCTATATCGTCAGATCGTTCTCTTCTTTATAATTCACTGCTTCAGCAAATACATGGGCCAGTACTTCGCAAAACAAAGCGGCGATAAAGAATACGAGAACGATCACTCCTGTAGCGGGAGTCGGCAGGACACAGAGCTTGATCACAAACATGACTACGATACAGAGACTTAACACCGCCATAGTATTCAGGCTTTTGACATTCTCATATACAAAACAAGATTCCTGTATCACAGTCTTCATCATCTTACGCAGCTGACTGATAATCAGTATTCCGAATATTCCTGACGTTCCGAATACTGCAAGCATAAAAAAGAAATATTCGTTAATAATACCAGAATAATATTTCCCAAGAAACTTTAAACTTAACGGAAGTGTAAGAAATACTACAAAACCACTGTAAAGCATAATATCCAGGAAAATCTTTGTAAATCTTATCAGACGTTGGTTCATAATCTATTCACATCCTTTTTGTTTCCTTTATAAAATTTACTATACCACTTTTGTTATTGATTTTCAATATTTTTTTATCGTTTTTCGATATATCTTTTTAATAGAAAATGGATAATAAAGTTTCCCGGTTGAAATTCCTGATAATTCTTCCAATCTCATCAATATTGAGATACAATGAACACAGAATAAAAGCAATATTTAGGAGGTTTTCACTATGACTACAAATATCAATATGGATCAGCTCAGACAAGACGCTGTTGACATCTTCCATCAGGGATTTGCCTGCTCTGAATCCGTAATCTACGCAATCCGTAAGAATTTTGAATCAGACATGCCCGACGACGCAATCGCCATGAGTTCCGGATTTCCATGGGGTCTTGGAGGCGGCGGATGTATCTGCGGCGCTTTGGCAGGAGGAACCATGTGCATCGGATATTTCTTTGGACGGAAGGTTCCAGGCGATCCAAAAAATGTAAGATGCTTTGAACTTACCAATGAACTTCACGATTATTTCAAAGAAACCTGCGGAGGAACATGCTGCCGTGTGCTTACCAGAGGCATGGAAAAGAATTCCCCAGAGAGAAAAGCCCGGTGTACACAATTCGTATCAGATACGGTTGTGAAAACAGCAGAAATCATTCTTCGTGAACTTGAGAAAGATAAATTGTAGAAACCTATAAATTATAAAACTTCTTAGCTTCCATGAATAATAAAAGGTTGCCAAAAACGATCCGTTTCCTGACAACCTTTTTATTATTACTTATCTTCTTCTATGTTTTCCTCTGGTTCATGATTTTCAGTGAACCCCTCTTCCGGCATATCTGAAGGATTTTCCATAGGATGACCATTCTCGACAAAATTATCTTCCTCATTGTCTTCTTCATCGCCCTTTCTTACTTTGGCGATGCTTGCCACGATATCCCCTTCTTTGAGATCAATAAGTTTCACTCCGGATGTGACACGTCCAAGTACGGATATTCCGGAACACTTCATACGGATCACGATTCCCTCGGTATTGATAATCATGATCTCGTCGTCCTCATTCACGGCCTTAATACCGACGACATTACCCGTCTTCTCCGTGATCTTATAACATTTGATTCCTTTACCGCCACGATTCTGACAGTTGAATTCCTCTATAGAAGTACGTTTTCCCATTCCCTTTTCAGATACGATCAGAAGTTCACTTCCCTGGGAACTGAGCTGCATACCGATAACTTCGTCCCTGTCGGTAAGATTCATTCCCCGGACACCCATGGAAGTCCTTCCTGTAGGTCTTACATCCTTCTCGTCGAAACGTATACACTGTCCATACTTTGTAACAAGGAACACTTCCTGGTCGCTGTTCGTGTATTTCACCTCAATCAATTCATCCTCTTCCCGAAGCGTAATTGCCGCCAGACCTGTCTTCCTTACAAATGCATAATCCTTAATAGGGGTCTTCTTCACCAGCCCCTTCTTCGTTGCCATAAAGAGATACTCTCCGTCTCTGTATTCATCGATAGGGATCACTGCGCTGATCTTCTCTCCCGGCATTAACTGAAGCAGATTCACAATAGCTGTTCCCCTGGATGTGCGGCTTGCTTCCGGGATCTCGTACCCCTTCAGACGATACACCCGTCCTGTATTGGTAAAGAACATGATATAGTGATGCGTATGCGTCATAAACAACTCTTCCATATAATCCTCTTCCAGAGTCTGCATTCCTTTAATACCCTTTCCTCCGCGGTTCTGCGACTTGAAAGTATCATTTGACATACGCTTAATATAACCTAATTTTGTCAATGTGATAACAACGTCCTCCTTAGGAATAAGATCTTCCATGGATATATCAAATTCATCGAATCCGATAGACGTCCTTCTCTCATCACCGTATTTATCCCGAATGACTATAATCTCTTCCCTGATCACCCCAAGAAGCAGCTTTCTGTCTGCAAGAATGGCTTTCAATCGGCTGATCTGTTCCATCAGCTCGTTGTATTCTTTCTCAAGCTTTTCTCTTTCCAGACCTGTCAGGGCACGCAGACGCATATCTACAATCGCCTGTGCCTGCACGTCTGTCAGGGCAAATCTTTCTATTAACTCGTTTTTAGCGATCTGTACTGTCTGCGAACTTCTGATAATATGGATCACTTCGTCGATATTATCAAGAGCAATCAGCAATCCCTCTAAGATATGCGCTCTTTCCTGGGCTTTATTCAGCTCATATTGAGTCCTCCGTGTGACAACCTCTTCTTGATGATTCAGATAGTGATTCAGCATCTCAAGAAGATTCATGACTTTCGGCTGATTATTCACCAACGCAAGCATATTCACACCGAAAGTATCCTGAAGCTGCGTATGTTTATATAACTGATTCAGGATAACATTCGCATTAACATCCCTTCTCAGCTCTATGACTACCCTCATACCTTCACGGTTGGACTGATCGCTCAATTCCGTGATACCTTCAATCTTCTTATCCCTCACCAGCTCGGCGATCTTCTCAATCAGCCTTGCCTTATTTACCATATAGGGAAGTTCCGTCACGATAATCCTGCTCTTTCCGTTCGGCATAGATTCAATGTCCGTAACCGCACGCACCCGGATCTTTCCCCGACCTGTACGGTAGGCCTCTTCTATTCCTCTGGTTCCAAGGATCATTCCCCCCGTCGGAAAGTCCGGCCCCTTGATAATCTGAAGAATATCTTCGATCGTAGTACCGTCTTTCTCTTCAATCTGGTCGTCGATGATCCTGACCACTGCGTTGATGGTCTCCTTCAGATTATGAGGCGGAATATTGGTCGCCATACCTACGGCGATACCCGTCGTGCCGTTAACCAGAAGATTTGGAAATCTTGAGGGCAATACGGTCGGCTCCTTCTCCGTCTCGTCAAAGTTCGGTACAAAATCAACCGTATTCTTGTTGATATCAGCCGTAAGCTCCATGGAAATCTTACTCAGTCTGGCCTCTGTATAACGCATGGCGGCAGCGCCGTCCCCGTCTACCGAACCAAAGTTCCCATGACCGTCCACTAACGGATATCTGGTGGACCACTCCTGCGCCATATTAACCAAAGCTCCGTAGATAGAGCTGTCTCCATGGGGATGATATTTACCCATGGTATCGCCGACGATACGGGCGCACTTCCTGTGCGGCTTATCCGGACCGTTGTTCAGCTCGATCATAGAATAAAGAATCCTTCTCTGCCCCGGCTTCAACCCGTCCCTCACATCCGGCAAAGCACGGGAAGCAATAACGCTCATGGCATAATCTATATAGGAATTCTCCATTGTCTTCTTCAAATCTACTTCATGGACTTTATCAAATATATTATCTTCCATAATTTTACAGGAACCAGATAACCTGTATCCGGTCGTCCCCCTCTTCTCCTTTCCGCAGAAGCATTATCCTTTTCTGATACTATATATCCAGATTCTTCACATACTTTGCGTTCTCTTCTATGAATTCACGCCTGGGTTCAACCTTATCCCCCATCAAAGTAGTAAAAGTAAGGTCAAGCTCGGACGTCGTCTCTTCATCCATCTTCACCCTCAGAAGAATCCTGTGTTCCGGGTCCATCGTCGTCTCCCAGAGCTGCTCCGCGTCCATCTCTCCAAGACCTTTATAGCGCTGGATCTTATTATTGCCGTCCCGGCCGACTTCTTTCAGGATTTCATCCAGTTCTTCATCGCTGTACGCATACCACACCTTTTTGTTCTTCTCAAGCTTATACAGCGGAGGCTGCGCCAGATATACATATCCTTCTTTGATCAGGTCAGGCATAAAACGATAGAGAAACGTCAATAATAGAGTACTGATATGAGCGCCGTCCACATCGGCATCCGTCATGATAATAATCTTATGATACCGAAGTTTTGAAATATCAAAATCCTCATGGATCCCTGTACCGAACGCTGTGATCATAGCTTTGATCTCGGCATTTCCGTATATCCTGTCAAGCCTTGCTTTCTCCACATTCAAAATCTTGCCGCGAAGAGGCAGAATTGCCTGGGTTGAACGGTCCCTTGCCGTCTTCGCAGAACCTCCCGCCGAATCTCCCTCCACGATATAAATCTCGCATTTACTCGGATCCTTATCTGAGCAGTCCGCCAGCTTACCCGGAAGAGACATGCCGTCCAACGCCGATTTCCGTCTGGTCAGTTCCCTTGCCTTCCTTGCGGCTTCCCTTGCGCGCTGCGCCATCACCGACTTCTCGATCGTAAGTTTCGCAACGGACGGATTCTGTTCCAGATAGATCTCAAGCTGTCTGCTCACTACGCTGTCTACGGCTCCTCTCGCCTCGCTGTTTCCAAGTTTCTGCTTCGTCTGCCCTTCAAACTGGGGGTCCTCGATCTTGACGCTGATAATCGCAGTCAATCCTTCCCGGATATCCTCCCCCGACAGGTTCTGCTCGTTATCTTTCAGAAGCTTATTCTTTCTTGCATAATCGTTAAAAGTCTTCGTCAGGGCATTACGGAAACCCACCACATGCGTTCCGCCCTCCGGAGTGGTAATATTATTTACGAATCCATAGGTATTATCACTGTAAGAATCATTATGCTGCATCGCCACTTCCACAGATACATTGTTGACCATCCCTTCACAGTAGATAATATCTTCGTACAATGCAGTCTTGCTGCGATTCAGATAAGTAACAAATTCTTTGATACCGCCCTCATAGTGGAAAGTTCTTTCTGCCGCGCCGTCCTCAGGTCTCTCGTCCCTCAGGATAATCTTAAGCCCTCTGGTGAGGAACGCCATCTCGCGGAAACGCTGCTTGAGCATATCATAATCGAATACCGTCTCCTCAAAAATGGTATCGTCCGGCATAAACACAACCTTTGTTCCGGTCCGGTCTGCTTCACATTCCCCGATAACCCTCAGTTTTTCCACTACTTTTCCACGTTCATACCGCTGTTTATACACTTTACCCTCATAGAATATCTCCACTTCAAGCCAATTAGAAAGGGCGTTTACAACAGAAGCTCCAACGCCGTGAAGTCCTCCGGAGACTTTATATCCTCCGCCGCCGAACTTACCGCCGGCATGAAGAACCGTAAATACCACCTCCACCGCCGGAAGCCCTGCTTTATGGTTAATCCCCACAGGGATACCCCTTCCGTTATCCTGAACCATTACAGAATTATCTTTATTGACCTTAACGAATATGGTATCGCAGAATCCTGCCAGCGCTTCATCCACTGAATTATCCACGATCTCATATACCAGATGATGAAGTCCTCTCGATGAAGTACTTCCAATATACATGCCAGGGCGCTTTCTTACCGCCTCGAGTCCTTCTAATATCTGAATCTCGTCTGCACCATACTCATGCTGTACTTTCTCTGTACTCATTCTTATCCTCCTAGTTTTCATCCGTTACCTGTCCTTCATGGACATGGAATACTTTGTTTATAGAGAAACGATGATTTACAAAATCTTCTACCCCTGTGCAGGTAATAAGTGTCTGTATATCATTAATACTGTCTAATAGATAGTTTTGCCTATGTTTATCAAGTTCAGACAATACATCATCAAGTAATAAAACAGGCGTATCTTTTATTGCCTGTTTTACCAATTCAATTTCAGATAATTTTAAAGAAAGCGCCGCAGTCCTTTGCTGCCCTTGTGATCCAAAACGCCTGATATCCAGATCTCCCGACATAAAACAGATATCGTCCCTGTGCGGCCCGACCGACGTACTTTTTATACGCATATCCCTCTCTCTGTTCTTTACCAGAGTCTGCTCTAATGTAAGATTCCCGTTGCTGGGTTCATAGACTAATTGAATATCTTCCTTCGATCCGGTCAGTTTTTTGTGTACAGAAGAAATAATTTCATTTACTTGTTTAATAAATTCTTTTCTTCTCTCTATTATTTTATTCCCATATTGAACCAATTGCAAGTCCCATATATCCAGAGTATCCGCAATCTTCCCACTGTTCCCCATATCTTTGAGAAGGTGGTTTCTCTGATTCACGATCCTGTTATAGTTATACAGATCGCTCAGATATACCCTGTCTAACTGTGACAATTCCATATCAATAAATCTTCTTCTCTCCGAAGGCCCGTCTTTTATGATATTTAAGTCCTCCGGAGAAAAAAATACAAAATTGATGATCCCGAATAATTCACTGGCTTTTCGGAGCGGAATCTTATTGACTGCAATTCCTTTCGGACTGTTCTTCTTAAGGTGCATATCCAGCTGATATTCTATCCCCTTCTTTTCCACAACCGCTTCAATATGTGATTCTTCATTCCCAAATTGGATCAGATCTCTGTCCTTGGTCCCTCTGTGCGACTTCGTCGTTCCGGAAAGATAGACTGCTTCTAAAATATTCGTCTTGCCTTGCGCATTGTCCCCATAGAATATATTGGCAGCATCGTCAAAATCAAGTTTTAATAGATCATAATTCCTGTAATTCTTCAGTTTTAAAGATTTAATCTTCAATTTTCACTTCTTCCCCGTCAAAAGTGATGATATCCCCGGCGTATAATTTACGCCCTCTTCTGGTATCTGTCTCCCCATTCACCTGGACCAGCCCGTCTGTGATCACCTCTTTCGCTTCCGCTCCGGATTCCACAAGACCGGCTGCCTTAAGCGCCTGTCCTAATTTGATAAATTCATCTCTTAGCTTTATGACATCCACTTTTCATACCTCTCTCTACAAAGCTGAATTAAAATTAACCGGGAGGATCAGATAGATATAGCTCTCTTCATCGTCCTTGATAAAGCAAGGAGCTTTTGCGTTCATCAGGTACAAGGTAACCTCGTCCTGATCGATCACCCGGAGCGCGTCAATCAGAAACTTGGGATTGAATCCGATCAGAAGATCCTTTCCTTCTTTGTTGA
>OFGG01002239.1_pt1 | contig 10803 bp, 9 predicted proteins | sample 1521701 | NCBI WGS metagenome assembly OFGG01 (sample SAMEA3504081, study PRJEB24116) | mouse gut metagenome | biome: mouse gut; feature: mouse-associated habitat; material: faeces | place: Denmark | collected 2011
GGGCGGCATAATTTCCGGGCCCTTCAGATCCGGCAGCACGCTTCCACCTTTTCGAAAGCCCTGCCCCGTCACTGGGTGATTCTCACCCCCGTTGTCTCTCTCTCAACCAGATGAACCGGGAGCACGGTCCGTCTGGCCACCATTTTTCCTGTCACCGCATCGTGAAGCAGTCTGACTGCAATCTCAGCCATCTCTTTGACCGGCTGATGCACTGTTGTCAGCTGCGGCGTCGTCAGCGAGGCGATATTGACATCGTCAAACCCGATGATCTTCATCTGCTCCGGCACCAGAATCCCCATCTTCCGGCATACCTGCAGTGTCTGGGCTGCAATCACATCGCTGTTTGCAAACATCCCGTCCGTCTCCGGATACTCCTTAAGCGCCTTCACAATCAGATCACCGTATTTCATACTGTTATACTGGGTCTCCTCCGTCAGCAGCTCCACAAAGGGAATATTTTTCTTTTCACATGCCTCTCTGAACCCCTCCGTGCGCTGATCCGCCGGCATGGTGATCGTGCCTATATTTCCAATATGAAGCAGATGCTTACATCCGCAGGAAATCAGCTTTTCGGCTGCCATCATGCCTCCCTGCCTGTTGTCACACTCGACAGACGCCGTCCCGTTATCGAGAAACCGCTCCATCGTGATAACAGGGATCCCCACCTCCTCGAACAGATCCATCGGAACGGAACCGCTGCACAGAATAATTCCCGCCACCTGATTACCGGTACAGATATTAATATATTCCGTCTGTTTTTCCTGTATACTCTGTGAATTACACAGTAAAATCCTGTAACCCCTGTCATAGGCCTGATCTTCTAAATTGCTGATCATCTCCGAAAAATACGGGTGACGGATATGCGGGACAATCAGCCCGATCGTATTCGTCGCTTTTCTGTGAAGTGATCTCGCCACCTCATTTGGCTGATAATTCAGCTTTTTCATTGCAACATCCACTTTTTGACGCGCATTGTCACTGATATAACCCCGGTTATTCAGAATCCGGGATACCGTACTGGTAGTCAGGCCTGCCTCCTTTGCAACATCCTTTAAGGTTGCCATATACCATTTTCTCCATTTCTATTTCTATTACTTTATTACCATGATACTTTCTGCGCTATTCCACCTCATACAGGGTGTACTCCGCCGCCTCCGGCGAGGCCGCAAAACAGACGTCCCTGCCCTGCAGAATAAATGCACCGGCGCGCAGCCCGCCGTCAAAAAACAGTTCCAGAATCCGGTCATCCACGACAAACAGGAACTCGCGGTGCCCGCAGCCCGCCTGATATTTCACCTCGTCCACAAGCAGCGTTCCGGATTCAGGGATATACGCGACCACACTGCCATTAATTTCCCAGGTATAGCGCTCCGGCGCGTCGCCCTTCGCTTTCATTTCAACGACAAGCGCTCCTCTCCCGGCTCCCTGCGCGGCGGATTCCTCCGCAGCCTTCCCGCTCTGTGCCCGGCTCCCGTATGTAATCCGGTTGTCATTCCCCCGCAGCGCTTCCGCGTCCAGGCGCACCGCATGTTCCATCAGCTCCCGCACCGGCTTCTGCACAAGGACTGCTCCGTCCTCCGTCCTCGCAAAGGACAGCTCCACCGGTATCCCGTAAGTGCTGGTGAAGAGCCTTCCGTCATTCTCCATCCGCAGCCACGGAACAGAAATCACACGGTCTTTTGTCCCCACATAGGTCTGCGCCGCATAGGGAAGTCTGCCCAGATAGGCGTGATGACGCTCTCCCGTCATCTTAAAACGATACCCGTCAAAATCTCCCGGATAATAAAAACCGTCCGCCGTCCAGAAAAACCAGCAGCTCTCCCCCTCCTCAGAGGTCAGCCGGAACAGATCCGGGCACTCCCAGGCATCCTCCAGCGTAAACGCATCCGTCTGCTCCCAGTGCTCCAGATCCGCTGACCGGAACACCGCATAATCATTTCCCTTCAGCCAGAGCACCATCACATAAGCCCCGGACTCCCCGTGCCAGTACACCTTCGGATCACGGTTCTCTTTATATATCGTCGGAAGACACGGTTCCTTCTTCTTCACCAGCGTCCTGCCGCCGTCCAGACTGTACGCTATCTTCTGTGTAAACTCCGCATCCCCGCTCCAGTCATTGATCCCCCCGGCAGCCGTATAAAAGAACAGAATGGCATCCTCCGGCAGCCCTAAAAGCCCTCCGGCGTTATCCAGCGCGCAGCCGGAATACATCGTGCCGCTCTCGTCCGGAAACATCACGGAGTCTTCCTGTTTCCAGTGCAGCAGATCCGTGCTTGTGGCATGTCCCCAGCTCATATTGTTCCATGCTGTGTTAAAAGGGTTGTACTGGAAGTAAAAATGATAAACGCCGTCCGCGTAAATCAGCCCGTTCGGGTCGTTCGTCCAGCCTGTGTCCGCTGTAAAATGGATCGCGGGCCTCTTCCCGCCCACCGGAGCCCGCTTTCCGGAAAACCTGACATTCTCAAAAAACGCCCGCGGGAGATCTCCGCCGAGAACCATCTCTCTGCCGCGCCATTCTCTCACCGGAATCTCCGCATAATAATCGCAGATATACTCTCCGTCCGTCCCGTCAACCGGAATCAGAAACTCAGCTATTTTCTCCCTGTTCCCCGCAGTTTCCACAAAAATCTCGGCCTTCTTCTCTTCTCTGCCCGCGCAGACCGGCAGATACAGGTAATCCTCCGTCACTGTCAGATTCTTCTCCACTCTCACACCTCACTTTATCTCATACTGGAAATATCAGTATGACAACCGATTGTCATGCATCTATCTATGAGTCTACCATAATTTGAGAGAACTGACCATAGGCTATGTCACGAATTTGCAGGGATTTTTTTGTTACATGTCACAACTCCGCTTCGTCACTCACATCCCCCGCATCCCCCGCACCCGGCACACGGTTCCCCGGAATCCGCCACCACGGCGCTGCCCTCATAGATCGTCTGCAGCAGGCAGACTGCATGCGCGCTGATCCCTTCCCCGGATCCGGTAAAGCCAAGTCCTTCCTCGGTCGTCGCCTTGATATTGACCTGTTCGCTGCTGACGCAGAGCGCTGACGCGATATTTTCCTCCATCTGCGAAACATAGGGCCCTATCTTCGGCCGCTGGGCTATCACGGTCGCGTCAATATTTTCCACAATATAGCCCTTCTCTCGCACGAGCCCCGCCACATGAGCGAGCAGCTTTCCGCTGGAAATCCCTGCATACGCCGGATCCGTATCCGGAAAATGCTTCCCGATATCCCCAAGCCCGGCCGCGCCGAGCAGGGCATCCATCACTGCGTGCAGCAGGACGTCCGCGTCGGAATGTCCCAGAAGCCCAAGCTCATAGGGAATCTTTACCCCGCCAAGCACCAGCTCCCTTTCCCTGACCAGTCTGTGCACATCATATCCCATACCAATTCTCATATCAGTCCTCCATGCCTGAGCGTCTTTTACGCGGTCTGCGGTTCTGTCTCTCTCTTCCGGCGCTCTCAGCCAGTCCAGCGCTCATATACAAAACCATATCCCTCCGCCTCCACCTTTCTGCGGAATTTCTCAAAAAACGTGCGCAGTTTATCCAGATGCTGCTGATAATTGTCCGGCGTAATCTCATTGTCCGGCGTACCCACCTGCTGTGCCATCCGCTCCGTCACCATCACCCCGCCGTGAATATAGTCCATATACTGGTACATATCCGCAATTGTCGCCGGTTCGTTAAAATCCGTGGCGTAAAATGCCGCATTCTCATAGGGAAGCAGCCGTTCCATACAGCGGGCGAGCGTGTGCAGGTATGCGTCAAGCAGACCCTTCTCATAAGCGTCATCCCACCACACAATGGAATACGGCGGAATAAAGAAGAAAAACCTCGTATCCGGATTTTCCCGCACACGCCGCTCCAGCCGGCTGATATTTTCTTCCACATATGTCCCCTGAAAATCGGCCGGCTTCGGCTTCTGCAGCTTTCCCGCACCGGGACAGTGCATTGCAAGCACTCCCTCCGGCCCCAGCGCGGCATCCGCGTTCAGCTGGTACATCATGCCATCCGGTACATTTGCCCGCAGCGAACGCCGTATCATTTCCGGAACCTTCTCCCCGATCACATCCATATTCCACAGATAACGCACATCGTCCAGCGGATTCCGGTTAACCAGAAACTCCACGTCCTCCGACACCACCCGCATATCCGGCTGATTATAAAACGAAAACACATCCACGCCGTAAAATACATTTGCGATCTCATGGCTGGAAAACGCCAGATCCAGATAATAATCGAGCAGCGGCGCCGCCGCCGAACCCCCGACCGCCTTCACCGTCCTGCAGGAAAAGCGCTCGTTCAGCGTGCCTGTGTTCATACTCATCACAACCGAGGAGCCCGCCAGCACACTGTCATATTCAAAATTCAAAAGCATCCCCGGAATCTGATACTCCTTCTCGTTCTGCATTCCCACCGGCTTAAGACCGAACCACGGCTCGTGATAGTGAAAAAAAGGATCCACATATACCACCAGCAGGACTGCCGCCGCCGTCATTTTCTGAATATCCAGATTCACAAACCAGTTATTAAATAGATGCTGCAGCATGTAGATACTCTCGTGCGGGTAATCGCCTGCCAGTAAATACGCCTCCCTGAATACCCGAAACGTATTGATAAACGACAAAAGCCCTGTGACGAACACCGTCTCCTTTAACTGGGGCAGCGTTATGTAGAAAAAACATGCCCATTCTCCCGCCCCCTGCACCCTGGCCGCTTCATATTGTTCTTCCGGGACTGCGCCGAGTCCTGCAAGCCACAGGATCATATCGTAACCGAGATTCTTCCAGATATAACAGCCCACCAGTACCCAGAAAGCAGAATCTTCCCCGAGCCAGTCCCTCCCTGTGATACCAAACAGGCCCGCTAACTGTCCAAGCCATCCTTTCTCGTCAAACACCATCTGAAAGAAGACCACGACAGAGGCCGCCGGAATCGCCATAGGAAGAAGGAAGCCGGTCTTTACCCATCTCTGAAATCTTACCGCCTTTCTTACCAGAACCGCCAGAAACAGAGACAACAGCAATAACAGCGGAAGACAGACAACGATGAACCTGACCGTATTCCGGGCGGCCAGCCGAAACGCTTCATTTGAAAGTACTATCCGGTAGTTTGAAACCCCCACAAAACCATCGCCCGCCGCCTGCAAAAAAGACCTTCGAAACACATCCAGAAACGGAAGCAACACGAATCCTCCCGTCCCAAGGAGGCTCGGGATCAGGAAAAGGTAAGCGTTCCTGATCTCAGCCTTTCGCCCGGTTAATCCTCCTGGTAAAATACCACTTTTATTCCGCAAGATAAGTATCCACTTTCTGTGCAATATTTTTTGCCGCCGTCTCTGCATCAATACTTCCCCTTAAGCATGCGTCCGCTTCTGTCTGATAGATGTTCCAGACGACGCAATCCTGCATCGCCGGCCTGCCCACCGTATGGCATTTGTCTATCAAATCCTCCACTTCTTCCCTGGTTGGATATCCTGCATCTACGCTAATCTCAGCTTCACCCTCTATACTCCAGCTTGACGATACGCCAAGACTCTGGGCATATTCGCTGTCAACCTCTTCTTTGAGGCGGTCAAGCTCTGCTTCTAATACCGGCAGACCATCGTCCAGCGGTTTTCCCTGTATCTCCGGGGAAAACAGATATTTCACGAATTCTTCCGCCGTCTCCTTCTGATCCGAATTCTGATTGATCCCTACGATTCCCTCCGGTATATAGAAATCATTCAGCGTATCCGGCGTAAGCTTCATCTGCCTCATGATCTCATATGGAATCATCATATCCGGCACACTGGAGATCGGGTCTGTCGAAATACTATCGGGGTGATTCAGGATCGCCGCACTTCCCGCATTATTGAATATTCCCTGATGGAATATCTTTGAAGTCACGCCCATGCCTAATTCATTCGACTCATTATCATCGAATGCCTCCGGCCTTGCATTCTCTGCGATCCTTAACTCAACTTCCAACAACTCCGTAAGCTTCTTCTTGTCTACCTTTCCCTTTTCTCCAATCACCTCGTCCTGATACAGCTGGAACAGGAAATCACGGATATAATCCCGCTCTGCCACGCCTACGACACTCTGATCAGGATGCTCTTCCACATATGTTTTCAGGCTTTCAAGGGAAGTAAACGCTGCTTTGGCCTGCTCGTCCCCATATATAATCGGAATACTGAATTTCACCGGCATCCCATAGATCTTTCCCTCCTTTTGAGCCGCATTTCTTAACACAGGTTCCAGATATGCTTCCTCCGCCGTCAGGCCGTCTGCCAGCTTCGTCAGATCAGCAAGCATTCCTTTTTCTATATAAGCGTCTGTTGGAAGACCGTCCATTAAAAGCACATCAGCGCCATTTCCGCTAAGCAGCTCCGTATTCAGCGTACGGATATCATCCTTTGTGATTCCTTCTTCTTTTCCTGAAGTCTGAAACTCCACTTTGACGTCAGGATGTGCCTTCTGAAAACCAAGGATCGCGTCTTGAACCGTCTGATTCTCTGAAAGTCCGAATACCCTCAGCGTATGTTCCGGCGCTGCCGGCGCATCGGCATCGTACACATAATGTACCAGACTATAGGTTGCTGCTTTCGCCTGCTGATAAAGCGCGTAAAAATCATGATCCTGCCCTGATATAAATCCGACCGTATAATTCGTTGAAGAGCTCATCGCCCCCATGCTTCCGTCCATAATAACCTCACTGGTTTCATTTCCCTCTGTTATACGAGTAATTCCGGTCCCCGAGATGAGATACCAGCTATCATCATCATTGCACATCTGACCGGAATCTGTCTGCTCTGCCTTTAGAGTTCCTTTTTCCGTCAGACCAGAAGCATAGACGGTAAAAATCCCTTCCTCCGTATTGACCGCTATATCTCCGTTTTCTGCGCCAAAGAGCATCTTCTGCATACTGGAAAGCGCCTGCACGCCGTTAATTTCATGCGCTACCTCCAGCGTATCCCGGTCGATCACCACGATTTTGGCCTGATACAGATCGTACATCCAGTAATTGCCGCCGCCGTCAATCTGCATATCGGTAATTGCCGGAACTCCATACTCGCCCGGCTGTTCCAGATATGCTATCGCCAGCTTTTCTCCCGTCTTTCCGTCGCTGCTTCTTACAATATGTGTAAGCATATCTTCATCTATAGCCCTTAAGACCTGCGTCCCATCTCCGGTCTCCCGTACCTCCTGTATATATACAGCCTGACCGTCAAAAACCCCGGCTGTCCAGTCAAGGCTTGTTCGTTCCCACTGGCCGTCCTTATATTCATACCGATACACCTGCATACTTTCTGTCTGCGAATACAGGACAGGATTCCCTTCCCCGGATTTTTCCAGATTTGTGATTACTTCTCCTTCTTGCAGGGGCATTTCCACATTTTCTTCTACATAACGTCCTTTTACCGATCCGTCTCCGCTGCCTTTATCCTCCTTCCCCTGACTGCATCCGGTCAACAATCCTATCACCATCGCTGCCGCCGATATAATAGCCGTAAAACGCCGGAGTCCTTCCAATCTACGCATCTTCATATAATTCACTTCTCCCTTCTTCTATCTATTTTTAAGATGTTATCCTCAACTATACTCAGATAATCTCAAAAAATCTTTTAAAATCGTTTCTTTTTCTTAAAGATTTTTTTGAGATTTCTCTGGTATACTATATATTAAAATATTAAATGATTTTTATCTTTTATATGATGATATTTACCTGATTTATCTGATACATTCAAGAAAAAACAGACAGCCGGCAAATAAATAAACTTTAATGAACAAGGAGTATATTATAGAAGATGCATATATTGATTATCGAAGATGACAAAGAACTTTGCGACGCCCTGAAAATGCAGCTTTCCGTCAGAAATCATACCGCCGATTACTGCCATACCGGAAGCGAGGCGCTTTATTACGCCACATCCGACGCTTACGACTTGATTCTCTTAGACCGTATGCTGCCGGAAATCGACGGATTGTCCATCCTAAGAGCAATCCGCCAGAATAATATCACAGCGCCTGTTATTCTAACGACTGCACTCGGCTCTTTAGACGACCGGATCAACGGCCTGGACTGCGGCGCGGATGATTATCTGGTAAAGCCCTATGCTATCGAAGAGCTGCTGGCACGTATCAGAGCTCTGTCCCGGCGCCCGAAAGCATTTTCAGACCATCGGCGCCTGTCTTTTTTGGATATCTGTTTCGACCCTGATACCCGAATCCTGACCTGCCGCGATGAGGAACAATTGCTTTCTAAGAGAAAAGCCCTTCTTCTGGAATTCTTCCTGCGTAATCCGAATAAAACGCTGACAAGAGAACAGATCTATTCCCGGGTATGGGGACCTGACGGAACGGTAGAAGACGGGAATCTGGATACATACGTCTACTTTCTCAGAAAACATCTGCAGATATTGAGAAGCCATGCGTGCATATCCACTGTACACGGCGTAGGATATCGTTTAGAAGGAGCGGAAAACCATGTTTCCTAAATTGCAGAAAAAATTTGTTATTCTATATACATTAAGCACCGGACTGATCATGACTTTCATCTTGTCCATTGCTTTTCTGTTCTATGCCTCGTCTCAGGAAAACCGTCAGAAATCAACCTTTCAGGAACATCTTTTTACATTAATGACCCAGCTCCAGGTTAATCCTCGCTTCGCGGATTCTTTTCTGGCACAAATGGAACAGAACAACCGGCTTATAATTTACATTGAAGAAAACGGCACGCCGTTCTTCTTCCCCGGCGCTTACGAGACTCATACCGACCGGGAAATTCTGCTGAAAACCGCTGAAAAAGCAGTGCAAAAAGAAAGCATTTACAAGGATTCCCATCCCATTTCATCTGACCTTCTTCAATCATCCGTATTCCAGATCGCCGGAGACAAGAGGGACAGCTATCTTGGGAATATCCTGATCCTGCGCACAGCCTCAGGATATAAGAAATTAATCCTGCTCCTGGATATCACCGACAACCGTATAAAACTCCTGGAAACAGGATGCGTCTATCTGCTGATCAATCTGTTCGGAATCCTGCTTCTCTTCCTGTCCGGACGCTGGTTTGTACGCCGCTCATTGAAACCATTGGAGGAAACTTACCAAAAACAGCAGGACTTTGCCGCCGCCGCTTCTCACGAGCTTCGTTCGCCGCTTGCGGTAATCCAGACGACAGCCGACGCCATCACTGCCCGGCCCGAAGAATGCGGCAGACGCCTCTCTGTAATCAAAAGCGAATGCCGGCGCGGCAACATCCTGATCCAAAACCTTCTGTTACTGGTTTCGGCAGATCGGAACGAATGGTCCGTTAAAAAAAGAAAGTTTGAAATAGATGAACTACTGTTGAATCTGTTAGAATTGTATGAACCCCTATGTCTCTCCAAAGGGGGACGGCTGCTTTTAGAACTTCCTGCCGAACCGCTCCCTCCTGCATTGGCGGACCCGGATCTCTGCCGGCAGATACTCACAATATTGCTGGATAATGCTGTCTCATATGCATTATCTGACGAATCCCTTTCAGCTCCTGAAGATAGTGAGCAGCACGAACCAACTTGCAGCACAGAAATCTCTGATACAGGACAGCGTCCGCCGAAGATCACGCTCATCGCAAAATCTCTTCAGGGACACGTCGTTGTTTCTGTCGTTGATCATGGTCCCGGAATCTCTGACAAGGAAAAATTATTGATTTTTGACCGATTCTATAGAAATGATAAATCCAGAAGCAGCAAAGAACATTTCGGTCTCGGATTGTCTATCGCGGCCTCCCTTGCCGAAATCCAGGGAATCCGGCTTGCCGTAGAAGACACGGAGGGCGGGGGAAGTACATTCACCGTAAGAATATAAAGAATCCTGTCTTTATACAAATGTACTCCTCTCCCTTTCGTTCCGTAATCTTCGACTGCCGGAATCCTGCCGGTTCTTTAGCGATGCTCCAGATGAAGATATTTCTCCCTGGTAGCAAGTCCACCGCGTATATGTCTCTCAGACTTATTGAGATCCAGAATTTTCCGGGCTTCTGCCGCCAAGGACGGATTGACCTGAAGCAGCCTTTCTGTTACGTCTTTATGTATAGTACTCTTGCTGACTCCAAATGCCTTCGCCGTCTGCCTTACCGTTGCCTTATTTTCAATGATATAATATGCGATCTCTACTGCCCGCTCCTCAATATAATCTTTCATATATGAACCCCTGCACTCATTTTTTTACAATGTATGCAGGGGTTTATTTTCATATTCCTTTTTTCATCGCTTCCTGTCTTATCTGTCTATTCTCTTCTATACGCCCTTCATCGCTTCTGTCCTGTCCCAAACCGAACTTCACAATCCTTCCGGAAGAATGATATCCCATAGCAATCAACCTTCTTATATCCTTCTGCATACAGCTCTTCCGCATATTTTTTATCATAGATCTGCCCAAGCGCTTTTTCTGCATCATCTTCCAGATCATTTATATCCTCTGATACCTTGACTTCCAGTATAAATGACCTGCCCCGCAGCGATGGGCTCTTCACCATAATATCAGCACGCCCATTCCCTGACTCCCGGTTAGACTTCACCAGGTAATTCTCACTCTGGCTTAATATTCCTGTCAGGAATCCGTGGTAGAAATTTTCTGCACTATCATAAAAGCTAATCGTACGGAAAAGCTGACCGCTTAATATCTCTGTCATCTTCCAGGCATCCCCCTCTTCCATTGCCAGGTACAAGTCATGGAAATCTTCTTTCTTTATAGCGGCTTTCAGCCAATTCAGTATCGTATTCTGATAAATTGTTTTTACCTCTATATTTGGTATACGCGCCCGTAA
>OFGG01002240.1_pt1 | contig 10797 bp, 11 predicted proteins | sample 1521701 | NCBI WGS metagenome assembly OFGG01 (sample SAMEA3504081, study PRJEB24116) | mouse gut metagenome | biome: mouse gut; feature: mouse-associated habitat; material: faeces | place: Denmark | collected 2011
CTCATAATCAATTCCCTCCTTTCCGCCAGTACCGCATAAATGCTATGCTGTGGCTGTTTTGTACTTATTTTGATTAAGAAGTCTTTTATATTTTATAACTCCATGAACAAAACGAGACTTCTTCGGAGGTCTCGTTCTGTTTATGCCGGAAAAACAGAGACAGTGTCAGGAAGAAAAACCGGAGGCCAAAGCTGTTGGCAGGCGGAAGGTTTTTGGGATTCACAACATGCATTGAGGTAGTTTCTTTTTTGTTCCAGTCCAATTGATTGTACTCTCTCAACTTTGCGGAGGACATCATCCGTGATGCCGAGGCGGAATTGGACGAAGAAGGAAACACCGGAAACATAAGATGATGATAAACCGGACATTTCCGGTATTGCTTTTCTTAAGTTAATTTTCTTTATAAAGTGCAAGGAAATCTATTTCATTCTTTAGAGTGAAATGCTATAATAACTTAGTCATTGACAAAACGAAAATCTGGGGGACAACAATGCAAAGTGTAAGAATTTATGAAATGCCGGCCTGTAAAATGGTTTCGTCTGGAACAGGTATGTTCGGAGAGGGGAATTTCAATCTATTTGACGAATGGTTATCTTCACAAAAAAGAGGGTTATTTCCGAAAGATTTCCTATTTTGGGCAGGAGAGGGTTTTGTCTGGCTGTATATGTATGAAGATGGAATGAATGTTCCAAACGAATTTGAAATAATAGACTTCAAAGGCGGTCTTTATGCTGTAGCAACGGACATAGACCAGAAGACAGATAAGGGGCTAATGGACACAGAGATTGACCAGTTTCTAAGCGAAAATGGATTTAAACGTGACACATCACGTTCAGAATTAGGAAATATATTTACGCCGCCGCTTGCGAAAAAAATAATGGGGTATGAACAGATGGACTATTATATCCCGATAAAAGCAAAATAAATTCCGGTTTTGCGGTGCGGTAAAAGCAGTAAATTGGGATTGGAGAGCGGCTATGTATGAGAGAATGCTGAATAAGCAGCATATTCCAACCGTAGAGGAAATGACAACATATTGTTCGGAAAATGCAGAACGCTTTTCCAGGATAAATGATTGGCTAACGACTATGTTTCATACAGATCAGAAAGTGGTTTTCCCTTATGGCAATAAATACGGTTGGGGAATCGGACATTATAAAAAGAAAAAGCTTATGTGTAATATCTTTGCTGAAGATGGCGCATTTACAGTTATGATGAGATTAACGGATGTGCAGTATGCAGCGGTTTATGGGGAGCTGAAAAAATACACCCAGGAACACATTGATAATAAATATCCTTGTGGTGATGGCGGCTGGATACATTATCGGGTTATCTGCCAGGAACATTATGAAGATATTGTGAAACTGTTAGAGGCAAAATGTTTATAACAATCAATCCTGTAAAATTCCATTTTTGACACGTTCCCAATGGTTGAATATTATGGTTTTTTAAGTTGGTATGCATGAGTATTGTTATTTGTATGTTCCAGTGCGGGAAATTAATTTGTAGAGTTGTGCAAACAGCAAACTGAATAACCGCCGCCCATCACAGCGGCACACCAAGACAGGAAATTATGAAAAAAGCTTCCTGTTTTTCGTTCTTCCATTTTCGGAATTACGCATCCGTGGAAAGCGAGCTGATAAATATACATTGCAAGCGTCAGGCGTATAGTTCATAATCAATCATAACCACAAAAAGATAATTGTGATGTGGTCATTGGGTGGATGCCGATTGAGAAAATTCGAGATATAACAATATATCCTGAATTCCTAAAAGAAGAAATATATCATTTAGATGAGCCGACAAAACATTTCGTATCAAAGGGATGATTCCCGGGCCTGTTGTGCCGGTTGGTACAAAATAATCAAAAAATAAAAGGCTGTGGAGCGAAGGAAAAACCAAAATGAAAAGCCGGAAAAAGACGAAATACAATCTCTTTGTATTTCTGCGGGATATGATAAAAATGATACCTTTCCATACAGGATATCTCTTGCTGGTCGCCGTAATCAATGCCTTTCTGCCGACGGTGCAGGCGCTTGCAATCGCGGAATTCGTGAACCGTGTGGAAGGGGCATATGGCGGCGCGCTGGGCGTCCGTATGGTCTTAGTGCCCCTTATCCTATTGCTTGGGATAGTGGTTTTCAAGCAGATGATACCATCTGTCTCAAACCTGGTCAACGCATCGGCGCAGAACCATTTAAAGACCATGTTAAGGAACCGGTTCATGAAGAAGCAGGCGGCGCTTCAATACAGGTACATAGAGGACAGCCAGTCCTGCGCATTGATATACCGTGTCTGCGGAGAGGTAGAGGGCCGTTTCTGGGCGGGTTACCAAACGGTCTGTAACGGGATTGAGCTGGTGGTAAAATGCGTGGCCCTTATGAGCATCGTCATGCAGGCAAGCGTTCTGAGCGGCGCGGCGATTTTGCTGGTGAGCGTCCCGCTTTTTTCTCTGGCCTATAGAACCGGCAGACAGAATTACGTCCTGCAAAAAGACGCGGTGGAGGTCAAAAGACGGTATCAATATCTGTCCGCAATCCTGTCGGACAGAGACCATGCGAAAGAGCGGACCCTGTTCGGGTATTCCGGACAGATAACGAAGGAGTATGACCGTCTCAGCGACTATGCGAACCAGAAGGAGGCTGCCATCGAGAAGAAGAGATATGCCAATATGAAGAGCGGCTCGCTGACCATGGTCATGCTGGCAGTGATTATCATGCTGCTGCTCCTTCCCGCCCTGAGCAGCGGGAAGCTGTCGAACGGGTTATATGTGGGACTTGTGACCTCTATTTTGAACCTTGTCCAGGGCATGTCGTGGAATCTGTCAGGCATCATGCAGGGGGTTGCGGATTTCAATGCGTACCTGAAGGATGTGAACGTTTTTTGGGCCATGGAGGAGAAAGAGGACGCCGCTGCGGAACCGTTGAAGATTCCGGGATTCCGGGTGGAATCGATTGAATTCAGGAAGGTGTCCTTCCGCTATCCGGGGCGGGAGGAGTATGTGCTCAGGGACTGCTCGTTTGTGCTCCGGGGAAATAAGTGCTATGCGGTGGTGGGCAGGAACGGCGCGGGCAAATCCACGCTCACGAAGCTGCTGACCGGATTGTACGAGGAGTATCAGGGGCAGATTCTGATCAATGGAAAGGACTTGCGGGAATACCGATATGGGGAGCTGAAGTGGATGTTCTCTGTGGTGTTCCAGGATTTCGCCCGGTATGCTTTGTCGTTCCGGGACAATATCCTGGTGGGGAACGTGAAGGAGGACAAGGAGCAGCTGCTGGAGCAGGTCATGGAAAAAATGGAATTGGGAGCCTGTGTACAGGAGCTGCCTTGGGGGTTAGACAGCAAGCTGGGGAAACTGGAGAAGGACGGCGTGGATCTGTCCGGAGGCCAGTGGCAGAAATTAGCGATTGCAAGGCTTTTGTACAGCGAAGCCCCAATCAACATTCTGGACGAGCCGACCGCGGCCCTGGATCCCAAAGGGGAGGCAAAGGTGTATGAGATGTTCTGGCAGGTCACAATGGAAGGAGAGCGCTCCAAGGAAGAAGGGATTTCCAAGGAAGAAGCGCATTCCATGGAAAAGTTCACGATTCTGATCACGCACAGGTTGGGCGCTGCGCGCATGGCGGACGAGATTCTGGTATTGGATCAGGGAAAGATTGTCGAGCAGGGGACGCATAAAGCTTTGATTGGATTGGAGAACGGGCTTTATAAGGAGATGTTCGACAGTCAGAGGTGTTGGTATGAGACATAAGAATTTTATTTACAATAATCTGGTGGGCATAAGGCTTCTGTACAGGATGTTCCCGAAAAGCATTATCTTATACTCGGTATTGCAGATGCTGCACGGCGTTTCCTGGGTCTTGCAGGTCATGAGCGTACAGTATTTTTTTGACGGGATTTCAGAGAATGGGGGAGATATACTACCTCTTGTGGTCAAAATACTGCTGTTAGGAGCGGCATATGCTTTTGCGCAGACTATGAACGGCGTGGCGAACTGTTATGGGCAGATTCTGAACCGAAAGGTCATAAAAGAGACCAATAAGGTTCTGTTCAGGACGATTGACAGGAAGGATGCGATTGCCTTTGAATATGCGGAGGAACTGGATCGGATCAACAAAGCTGTCCGTGGTTCGGAAGGTGTCTTTTGGGTGAGCACTACCATCCTGGATATCCTTTTCTTTTATGCTTTTTATTTTGTGGTGATGAGCTGGTACCTGTTTTCCCTGGCGCCTGTCCTCAGCATCAGCACAGTCATTATTTTCATACCAAACGTGATAACCAGACTGCTGCATATGATATCCTTTGAGCATCTGGAGAATGAGGCCGCGCCTGTCCGGAGGAAGATGGACTATTATGGGGACTGCGTCATCGGAAAAGAGTATTATAAGGAGACCCGCCTGTGGGGATGCGGCAGCTGCTTTTTCGACAGGTACAATCAGATGCTGAAGAAGCTGAACGGATTGCATTTCCGCATGCAGCTCCGGAAGGAAAGGGTGAATTTCTGCATCCATGTCCTGACTGTGGCGGCTTATGGCGCGATTATCGCCATGCTGGTCTATTATGTGCTGGCGGGCATCATTTCCGTGGGGGCGTTTGCGGCGGTCTTTGCTGCGCTCCGTGAGTTTTACGGGTTCATGGACGAAGTGATATCCGAGCGCCTGGCCATCGCCATAGAAAATATGGCCATGGTAAAGAACTACCTTGCGTTCATAGGGGAGGATCCGGGGGAACAGGAGCAGATTGCACTGCCTGAAAAGTTCGAGATACGGCTGGAGGATGTGTCTTTTGCCTACCCGCAGTCTGGGACAGAGGGAGAGAAGTTCGTGCTTTCGGATATCAATCTGCGGATTCCCTGGGGGCAGACGGTTGCTTTGGTAGGAGAGAACGGAAGCGGGAAAAGCACGCTGTGCCATATCATTGCGGGGCTGTATTCGCCTACAAAGGGGACGGTTTCCTATGAGGGCGTGCAGAAGGGCGCCGGACGGATTGTAAGGGGAATCTCTGCGGTTTTTCAGAAGTTCTGCCGTTACAGCATGTCGCTGGGGGAGAATATCAGGATTAGTGACGCTGCCGGCGATCAGTCTGTGGACAGGCTGAATCGGATTTGTGATGACGTTGGCGTAGACCCTGGATGGGCTGGGGGAATGGACGGCATGCTGGGAAGAGAGTTCGGAGGGACGGAACTTTCCGGAGGCCAATGGCAGCGGATCGCAATCGCAAGAGGGATATACAGGAACAACAGCCTTTTGATTCTGGACGAACCTACGGCTGCCATAGATGCCCTGGAAGAGAAGTACCTGTATGAGGAATTTGGCAGACTGTCGCGGAACTGCACTTCGATTATCGTGACCCACCGGCTGGCTTCCGCGCAGATCGCGGACAGGATTCTTGTGATTAAGGAGGGGCGCATTGTGCAGGACGGGAGCCATGATGAGTTGATTGCGGCCGAAGGGGAATATAAGACGATGTATGAGCTGCAGAGACAGTGGTATCAATAGGGAGAAGATATCCGCAGGCATCTGGCATTGGGAGATGGCCAGGAAGCCGGAGAGTCTGCACGCAAAATCACAGGGGTAGAATTTTATGGATGGTTCTTTGTCAACACCCTGGTGTGTCCGGCGGGTGTTGAAAGAAAGCTGCTCCAGTCCCCCGGAATCTCCCGCCCGTTTCGTATGGATCCGTTGATGGCCATCCGGTGAAGAGTTTTGCGGACTCCGCTGATTTTATGCTGCATAACGCTGAATACTGCCTAATGTAATCATGCGATTCAACCAGCCGGCGTTATGCAGTCTGGTTTCACGGCAAGTGAAATCGTTAAGCAGGAAAATCTCATAACAAGAATGAACATAAGCGTGGCAATCGGGGAACCGTGGCCTATGTGCGAATATATTATACTGGAGGACTAAAGGCTGAAAACGCAATTTTCTTGCCAGCTTGTCTTTATAGGTTTTGATTTAGACCAGAGGTGATGGTGTCGTTAATATGCTTTTGTATCTGCTCGGGCGTTTCATCAAAATCATATTTCATCCACTGATAGATGATTCCGAAGTATCCATAGATAAAAAAGGACATAAGATACGAGGCTTGCTTATCGTATGTTTCCACCGAAGGTATCAAATCCTCAAGCGCACGCATAATGACAGAAATAAGATCATTGTGATAGAGCATTGAAAACAGACGCCTATTTTCATAGATAAATTCTGTGAAATCAGAGTTCTTTCCCTGCTTGTCGATTTCGTGCTTATCCGAATACTGCTCCCATTCATATTTTATCTTGAAAAGGAGCATTTCCTCTTTACTGTTTTTGTTGTCAAAGTATCTGTAAAAAGTAGTTCTGCCGATGTCTGCTTTCTTGCAAATCGAGTTTACATTGATTGTATCAAAGTCTTGGGTCTTCATCAGCTTGATAAGCGCGTCCGCAAGACATAGTTTCATAAATGCTGTTTGATTCTTCTTCATAAAGGAACAAAATCCCCCTTTTTGTACCGCATAGCGTGATGGCGGCATCTTTTTTACTGATTCGCATTGACGCTCCATGGGACCGTCAATATAATATGACTTAAATGAAACAAGTGTTTTATATCATGACACTTGTTCCGAAATTATTATATCGAAACCAGATTGTTCTGTCAAGCGGAAGGAGATTTATCTATGAGAAAAGTCATGAAAATAGTGGGGCTTGTGATTTTAGCGATTGTCATTTTAATCGTACTTGCAGCGGGATTCCTGCTGACCAAAAACTACATTGATTCCCAAAAGCCCTGGCTGGAGAATGATTACTACACGCAGTTTTGGTCTGATTCGGAATTAGAGAAAAAGTATGCGGGCCTTGGCGGTTATGAAGTATCCCGCGAGGTAGTCCAATCCGAAGATAAGACGATAGGGAATATCCGTATTTGGTATCCATCTGAAATGAAGCATAGTCAAGATGATTATCCGATGATAGTTGTCGTGAACGGCAGCAATACAGCAGCATTAAACTACGGACCCTATTTTGAAAGACTTGCTTCATGGGGATTTATTGTTGTCGGCAATGACGACAGACAGTCGGGAACAGGGACATCCACCTCACGAACGTTGGATTACATGCTGGGGCAGAATCAAAATTCCAACAGCCTGTTTTATGCCAAAATCGATACCCAAAATATCGGAATTGCCGGATATTCACAAGGCGGTGCGGGTGCGCTCAGAGCGGTAACCGAATATGAAAACAGCGGTCTGTACAAAACCATTTTTACAGGCAGCGCAGCGCATTCCTACCTTGCACAGATGTGGGGCGGATATGACGCTTCCAAAGTGTCGATTCCGTGGTTTATGACTGCTGCTGCCGGAAATTCTGATGATACCGGTGCGACGGACGTAGCGAAAGAGTGGCTTGGCGTTGCTCCGCTTTCCTCTTTGGTCGAGAATTATAATGCGATGCCGGACAATGTATGTAAGCTTCGTGCAAGAGTCGCAGGAGCGGAGCATGAGGAAATGCAGATGAAGACCGACGGATATATGACGGCGTGGATGCTATACCAGTTGCGGGGAGATGAAGACGCCGGCAAAGCGCTTATAGGCGAAAACGCGGAAATCCTAAACAACGCCAACTGGCAGGATATCGAGAAGAATAAGTAAGGATCAGACTATGCAAACCCAATGGGTAATCTGTTCCAAGAAAATTTGTCCCGGGCAGAGCTGGCCAGAAGCATCGCCTATCTCCCCCAGGGAAAGAACGTGCCTGACATCTCCGCGGACCGCATGGTCCTCCACGGGCGGTTCCCCTATCTGAACTATCCTAGGAGATACAGGGAGTCGGATTTTCAGATAGCCAGGGAGGCCATGAGACAGATGGGCATGGAGGAGCTGGCCGGGATGCAGATGTCCCGGCTGTCCGGCGGCATGCGGCAGAAGGTGTACCTTGCCATGGCCTTGGCTCAGGAGGCTCCTGCCATCGTCATGGACGAGCCTACCACCTACCTGGACATCGGGCAGCAGATGAAGTTCGCGGGAATCGTCCGGCGGCTGTCCGGGGAGGGCAAAACAATCGTCCTGGTGCTCCACGACATCCTGCTGGCCCTGAAGATTTCCCACCGGATCGCTGCTGTGGCAGAGGGGAGGATCTCCTGGAGCGGCACGCCGGAGGAGATGCTGGAGGAAAATGTGGCGGAGAGACTCTATGGCGTGGCCGTGGGAGCCGTGAGGACGGACGGGGGCGAGCAGTATTACTATAAACTGTAAAACACATGACAGTGTACCATACCATGGATTTGGAGCCGGCGAGGAACCCTATTGAAGATTCAGGCTTCCCCGGCAATTCCTTCTGCACGAAATTCCTCTGGCCGTGAGCCGGATGGGATTGCCGCCTCCGTGGGCTGCTGCATTATCGAGATAGCATCTAGGACTTTTGGAATGATTCAGCATATGCTAAAAACCGCTCTGTAGAAAGGATTCCCTCATGAAAAACCGCATCGTATATTTCCTTGCTGTGACAATGCTTTTTCCCTTTATCGAATCCATAAAGCCTCCGGCTTATTAAATCCTGTTTTATGGTGATGACGGCATTTTTCAGCGTCGGATTTTCGCCCATGAGCCGGGCGATATCATTGGCGTATGCAATGGAATCGTTGATTTCAGTCTGGCTTTTCCACCAGATATCTACATTCCAGCGGTCGCCCGATATGCTTGTTTCAAATCCTAAAAATGCCGATTCATTTTCCATATGGAACGCTCCGTCAAAATGGCCTGGCACAAATTTTTTGAGGATCTCTGACGCTAGGCCATAGTAATTTGCCCCATTCAGACTGGACTTATCTATATAAAAGTCCAAATCGTTCCATGTCATGATATTCATCCCATAGCTGCCGACAATATAGGCCTCTCCGTATTTTTTATCCCCCTTTTCCTCCACGGCGAAAGGATTCAGGGAGAAGGAGAACAGCAGGAAGGCCTGCCAGCAGCCGCATGGAGGTCAGGGGCTGATTGGGGGCCAGCTCACCGTTCAGGATCTGGGCTTTAATCTGCTCATAGGCGGGGATTTCGCTTTGCAGGGAAAGGTGGATGTTGTATATGCACTATGGGCATAAATGTCAAGAGGAAAATAGAGTAGGGACAGCGTATGACAGAATGTTGTCATCCACGGATTTTGGATGGGGTGTTTCCGAATAGGGAGAAATTATATCGCTTTTCCGGGGTGCATGTGCTATACTGAACAATGTAACTTCAGGCGAATACCATGACCTGAAGCGGACTTATAATGAGTTATAGGCGGAAGGTGTGGATTGGAAAAAGAGCATGGAAAACAGGAAACATGGAGGAAGATAAAATGACCGTATTTGAAAAAACATTCGACGATGCAGCCATAGATTATGACCACAGCCGTCCCACCTATGTAAAAGAGATTTACGAAGACATATTCCGCTATAAACCTGTTGGCTCTGACAGCCATGTGCTGGAAATCGGCCTGGGAACGGGAAAGGCATCGCAGCCCATATTGGAAACACGATGCCATTTTACCGGAATTGAGCCGGGGGAGCGATTGGCCGACCTGGCGCGGAAACGGTATCAGACTTATGCGAATTTCACCGTATGCAATCAGACCTTGCAGGATTTCATCAGTCCTGACGAATCGTTTGACCTCATCTATGCGGCGACTGCATTTCACTGGATTCCGGAGGAATATGGCTATAAGCGCGTCCATGAGCTGCTGAAGCCGGGAGGAGCCTTCGCCCGCTTTGCCTACCATGCAGGGACGGATAAGGGGCGGGAGGAAATGACGGAAGAGATTCAGGAGATTTATTCGAAATATATGCACCAAGAGGAGCCTCTCAGGGAATACGGTGTGGAGGATGCGAAGAAACTGGCTGAAACCGCATGCCGGTATGGCTTCTGCGATGCCGCATATCAATTATATTCTACTACAAAAGAATTCACTGCCGATGAATATATGACGTTATTGCGCACATATCCCAATCATATGCGGTTAGAAGAATCAAATCGGAAAATGCTCTTTGAAGGGATTCATTCCGCAATCAGGAACCATGGCGGCATCATGACAGTATACTACACAATGGATCTGGAGCTGGCCAGGAAACCGGCACGAAACTGAGATTTTTGCGAGGAGGCAGAGGATGAAAAACGAAAAGATATATGGCATGGCCTTTGGGAAACTGTACCCCATGCTGATTGCAAAGGCGGAGCGGAAAGGGCGCACCAGAGCGGAGGTGGATGAAGTCACCGGCTGGTTGACCGGGTACAGCAAGGACAGGTTAGCGGAACTTATGGAAAGCGATATCACCTACGGAGACTTCTTTTTACAGGCCCCGGCATTGAATCCGGAGCGCAGACTGATAAAAGGCGTGGTCTGCGGAGTCCGCGTGGAGGATATCGAAGAGCCCCTGATGCAGGAAATCCGCTATCTGGACAAGCTGGTGGACGAGCTTGCCAGAGGGAAGGCGCTGGAGAAGATTCTGCGCAGGTGATGGTTTCCGGGAGAGGGGGATATTATACATCATCGTATTTAGAGGTAATTATCCGAAGCCGGAATCGCAGGGATGAGATGTCTGAATGTGTAGAATGCCGGCACATCGTTTATCGATTTTGCCACAGTGCCGCCGGAGCTGATGAGCTCTTAGCCGATGGACATGTGTGACAAAAATAGAAAAAATATTTCCCAAAGCCCGGTTGACAACGCTGGACTATTGTGATAGTCTATAAAAGAGCTCAGACTATTGCAATAGTCCATTTTGCGTTTTCAGAACACCAAAAACACAACTCACCAAAAAGGAGGTTCCATGGACGGAAAGCTATTTG
>OFGG01002242.1_pt1 | contig 10790 bp, 9 predicted proteins | sample 1521701 | NCBI WGS metagenome assembly OFGG01 (sample SAMEA3504081, study PRJEB24116) | mouse gut metagenome | biome: mouse gut; feature: mouse-associated habitat; material: faeces | place: Denmark | collected 2011
CCTGCTGATCACCCATGATGAAAAGATCGCGCTGGAGGCGGACCGGATCGTCACCATAGAAGACGGCCGGATCCTGGCCGACGAGAAAAGGAGGTGACAGGTATGTGGAAAGAATATTCATCCGGTTACCTCAAAAAGAACCGTGCCTCCAGCATATCGGTCATGACGGCGGCTTTTATCTCCGCCCTGCTTTTGTCCCTGCTGTGCAGCATAGCCTACAATTTCTGGGTATATGAAGTGGAGAGAATCACTTTGGAGGAAGGCGGCTGGCAGGGCCGCATTGTGGGCCATGCACTGGATGCGGACGATTTATCCGCGGTGTGTCAATTTGCGAATGTGGAAAAAGCAGTCATCAACGAAGAATTGTCGGGACGGGATGAAACCGTGGTTGATATTTATTTTCATAACGCCCGGAACATTTATCGCGATATGCCGTTGATTTCCGAATTGCTGGGACTGGAAGAAAATGCCATACAGTACCATTCCCTGCTGTTATCCCGTTATTTCATACACGATCCGGAGGATGACACGCCGCCCATGCTTCTGGCGATGTATCTGGCAATCGTGACGATTGTGGCAGTGTCATTAATCCTGATTATCCGGGGTTCCTTTGAACTGTCCATGAACGCCAGAATCCATCAGTTTGGTATTTTTTCAAGCATTGGGGCCACGCCAAAGCAAATCAGAACCTGTCTGCTTCAGGAAGCGGCGGTCCTGAGCATAGTGCCCATGATAGTGGGCAGTTTATTGGGAATTTTGATCAGTTATGGAGTCATGGGGGCAGTGAATATTTTCGCCTCCGGTGTATCAAAACGTCATGAAGCCGTCTTTCATTATAGTCCGTCCATATTTGGATCCACTATTCTGGTCTCGTTTTTGACGGTGTTTTTTTCGGCGTGGATACCTGCGGTGAAATTAAGCAGAATGACGCCGCTGGAGGCAATCCGGAATACCGGCGGTTTATTATTGAAGAAAAGAAAACATTCCAGGATTTTGTCTTTACTGTTTGGCATAAAGGGCGAACTTGCAGGGAATGCCCTGAAAGCACGGAAAAAACACTTAAGGATCTCCTCATTATCCTTACTGCTGTCTTTTCTGGGATTTTCCATCATGCTTGTGTTTACCACGCTTTCCGATATCAGTACCAGGTACACTTATTTTGAGCGGTATCAGGATGCATGGGATATTATGATCACCTTAAAGGATACGGAAATATCAGATTTCGCCCTGACGGATGAGCTGCAGGATATTTCCGGCATACGGGATGCCGCGGTATATCAGAAGGCGCAGGCGATGACATTCCTGCCGGAAGGACTGCAGAGCGACGAACTGATATCCCTTGGCGGACTTGGGCCGGTTGCGGGAACGCCGGAGGCAGATGGACAGTTTCAGGTACCTGTGCCGGTTGTTGTTCTGGATGACGCCAGCTTTTTAAATTTCTGTTCACAGATTGGGATGACGCCGGGTCTTGACGGTGCAATTGTATTAAACCGGATTTGGGACAGTGTAAACAGCAATTTCCGATATAAAAAATATGTTCCTTTTGTGAGGGAGAATAACAGGACAACGATACTTTGTAAAAACGGCAAAAGTGTGGAAATTCCGGTTTTGGCTTATTCACAAGAAGCGCCTGCGCTGAGGGAAGAATATAAAAATTATGCCCTGGTACATTTTATCCCGCTTTCCATGTGGAATAAAACGTTAGGAGAGGTCTGTGAAGCCGAATCCGACAGCTATATCCGTATCTTTTCCGACACAGACGCAAGCCTTGACGGCCTGGACAGCCTGGAGAAAGAAGCCCTGCGGCTTGTCAGGGAATATGAAACCGAAAGTGAAAACCGTGTCCGGGAAAGGCTTTCAAACGATAATTTAATATATGGAATGAAAGTGATTTTTGGGGCGTTCTGCGTATTGCTTGCCACGATCGGCATTGCCAATGTATTCTCGAATACCTTAGGCTTCCTCCGGCAGAGGAAGCGGGAATTTGCCAGGTATATGTCTGTGGGACTGACCCCGGGGGAAATGAGGAAAATCTTCTGTCTGGAAGCGTTTGCGATAGCAGGGAAACCACTGTTGATTACCTTACCCCTCACCGTGCTGTTTGTACAGTTTGCTGTGAGCGCAAGTTATTTGGATCCGATAGTATTCTGGGCCGAAGCCCCGGTTCTGCCCGTTGTGATATTTGCGGCAGCCATTGTGCTGTTTGTGGCACTTGCTTATTATATTGGAGGAAAGCGTCTTTTGCAGTGCGACCTGAATGAAACACTGCGCAATGATACATTGGTTTAGCATATCGGGATTTTTGACTCACGCAACCTGGCGCTTCTGAAAGCCCGGCTTTGCAAAGGGCAGCATTACCGCCGCCGGCATTGCATAAAAATCTTTGTTCCCCATTGACTTTCCGGCTGGATTTGATTATAATAAAACACATGATTTAAAACAGATGATTTAAAAAAGGAAATCAGGATATGCCTCCGAAAGCGAAATTTACAAAAGAAGAAATCATTGAAACGGCATTAAAGATTGTCAAAACCGATGGAATGGAAGCCTTAACTTCCAGGGAACTGGGAGCACGCCTGGGCAGCTCGGCAAGACCCGTTTTTACGGTATTCAAAAATATGGATGAAGTCTGGCAGGCTGTGATGGAAGCTGCCAAAACGCTGTATCGGGAATATGTTAAGAAAGGCTTAACGGCGGAACGCCCTTTTAAGGGCGTGGGAATGCAGTACATCCTCTTTTCCGTGGATGAGCCCAGACTTTTTCAGCTTCTGTTTATGACAGAACAGCCGCAGATCCCTGATCTGTCGGGGGTACTCCCATTGATAGAGGAAAGCTATCAGGAAATCCTGCTGTCAATTCAGGACGATTACGGAATTAACAAAACTTTAGCCGAAAAGCTGTACCGTCACCTCTGGATCTATACACATGGCATTGCAACGCTTTGTGCAACGCAAATGTGCCGTTTTACAGGCGCGGAAATCAGCTCAATGATTACAGAGGTATGCACCAGTCTTCTGAAAAGTATAAAGGAGTGCAAAAACGATGATTGAATTGAAAAATATCATAAAATCATACGGAAACGGAGAGAATCGGTTTCAAGTATTACAAGATATCAGCCTGAAGATAAAAGATGGGGATTTTATGGTGATTCTCGGCGCATCAGGTTCGGGAAAGTCTACTTTACTGAATGTGATTTCGGGACTGGAACGACCTGACAGCGGTAAGGTTTTTTATGATGAGGCGGATATTACAGCATTTTCCGACAATAAATTAACTGTTTTCCGAAAGGAAAATGTGGGCTTTATTTTTCAGCAGTACTATTTACTGCCGAATATGGATGTTGACAGAAATGTGAAAATGGGTGCGGATTTAGCGGACAACAAGGATTACAAGGCAGTTATCGAAGCAGTGGGACTGGGAGAAAAACTACATAAATATCCCGGTGAGCTTTCAGGAGGCGAACAGCAGAGGGTTTCCGTTGCAAGGGCATTGGCGAAAAAGCCAAAAGTACTGTTTCTGGATGAGCCCACAGGGGCACTGGATGAACAGACCGGCAGACAAGTGCTGGATTATATCTGCAGGTTAAAAAGCAAGTATGGTTTCACAATAGTAATGGTAACACACAATTTAAATATTGCGGAAATGGCGAAAACAGTCATCAGAATGAACAGCGGAAAAATAGAAAGTATTTATCAGAACGAAGTCCGGAAGACTGCTTATGAGATTGGATGGTGACTATATGCTTATCGGAATAAAAAATGCTGCAAAGCTGACCGGCATTTCCGTGATGTCCTGCTGTGCCGTGCTTGTATGTACAATGTTCCTGAATTTTTACCTGGATATTCAGTCCCTTGAACGTGAACTGACATCAGAATTGCCGCTGGTCTTTTATCATGCGCTGGTATCGACGGCAAAGGTAGTCTGTCTTGTCAGCGGTGGCAGTCTGCTGCTAACTTCGATGGTTATGCTGATGTTTTATATTAAGAATTATATTGATACCCACAGAAAAGAGCTTGGTATCTTAAAGGCTTTGGGCTATTCCAATCTGAAAGTTGCAAAAAACTTCTGGGTATTTGGATTGAGTGCGTTTATCGGAACCGCAATTGGCTTCGGAGGCGCATTTCTTCTGATGCCTGGATTTTATGCCCTGCAAAATGAAGATAAAATGCTTCCGGAGATAGCCATACACTTTCATCCGACCGTTTTTGTTTATTTTGTGATATTGCCCACAGCCGGTTTTTCCCTGCTTGCAATCGGTTATGCCTGGTTTAAGCTGAGGAAGCCTGTGCTATGGCTTCTGAAAAACGAATTTCAATCCTCGGTCAGACCCGGGAAATATCATAAAATTCACTCCGCCGGATGCTCTTTTACCGAGGAGCTGAAAAGGACTACTTTGAGAAGCAGGAAGGTACTTACATTTTTCATCATTTTTGCTTCGTTCTGCTTTTCTTCCATGATGCAGATGTCCTTCAGCATGAAAGACCTGTCAAGTGAAATGATGGGGGCAATGATGTTTGTAATCGGTCTTGCACTGGCATTTACCACATTATTCCTTGCCATCACTACAGTCATAAAAGGAAATACAAAGACCATCGCCATGATGAGAGTGTTTGGTTATTCACAAAAAGAATGCTGCAGGGCAATTCTTGATGGATACAGATCCATGGCCTACATAGGATTTGTCATTGGAACAGGATATCAGTACGCGCTGCTCCGGGTTATGGTTGATATGGTATTCAGGGATATGGAGGGCATTCCTGCATATGAGTTTGATTTCCCTGCCATGCTTGTCTCGCTGGTTATTTTTATGATAGTTTATGAAATTCTGATGTATGTATATTCCGATAAAATAAAGAAGATTTCAATGAAAGAAGTCATGATGGAATAAAGGGCATGATAAACCAATGGATACACTGCCTGTATGGGGCAGTAAAGCCTGTGGCGAATATTTGATTGGGGCAAAAGATATGATGGCGGTAAATGGGAGAGAAATAATGCCGGATATGGTGTTTTCTCCGGAAAAAAGAGGCAGGGTGGAAGAAAATCCCACAGTAAGGGAGCAGCCATGAAATATAATCAAATAATAGAATTAAAAAATGGTATGGAATGCTGTCTGAGAAACGGCACAGAACATGATGGACAGGCGGTACTGGATAATTTATACTTAACACATGGGCAGACGGATTATTTACTTTCCTATCCGGACGAAAATCGTTTTGATGCCATGCAGGAGGGCCGGCTTCTGAAAGAAAAATCCGAAAGTGAAAATGAGATTGAAATCCTCGCCGTAGTTGACAATGTGGTCATAGGAACCGCCGGAATAGAAGCGGCAGGCACAAAATACAAAGTACGGCACCGCGCCGAATTTGGCATCAGTGTGGCAAAAGAATTTTGGGGACTGGGGATAGGACAGGCCTTGATGAACGCATGTATTGACTGTGCAAGGGCTGCGGGATACATTCAGCTTGAGCTGGATGTGGCTGCCGAAAATGTAAGAGCTTTGACCATGTACCAGAAAGCCGGGTTTGCCGAATACGGCAGGAATCCCAAAGGTTTTCGTTCCCGCACGGCAGGATTTCAGGAAATTATCCATATGAGGCTGGAATTGTGAGAGACATGACATGTTCTGCCTGTGGAACAGAACGGGGATTTCAGAGAAGAAGACGAAAGGACGGCACGCACGGCGGTTTTTAAGCCTTTTGGGAATGGACAGGCCGTGGGGCATTATGGAAAAGGAATCCCTGTTTTTTTCATATGATTTTCCATGGTCAGCTCATGACCATGATCCCGGAGCCATTTCCGATAGATTTTGTATTCCGGCAGAACAGAGGCAACCATGTTCCAGAAATCTTTGGAGTGATTCATATGGGTCAGATGACAGAGCTCATGAACCACCACATAGTCCAGTATCACGGGGGGAGCGAAGATCAGGCGGTAATTGAAGGATAAAGTGCCCCTGGAAGAGCAGCTTCCCCATCTGGTCTTCTGGTCCCTGACCGTGATGGAGGTATACTTTCCTCCGGTCAGCGTATGATAATATGCCGTCCGGTTTTCAAATTGTTTCCGGGCATTGTCCCGGTACCGTCTTTCCAGGACTTGCAGCCTTCTAATCTCTGCTTCTGTAAGATATGCCGCCTGCTGTGTCATCTGTATCATCTGTCCTTTACACCATTTGTTTATCAACTTCGATGACAGTAAAATAGCTGGGATTCTGTTCCTGAATCCGTGTCTGTATCAATGCCGTCAGCTCACTGTCTGTCAGGGAAAAATCATAGGGGGTTACCACATCAAAAATCAGGTTGGTGTGGGTGGGGCCGGTGACAATGCGGAAATCGTGCAGGGTCAGCGTCTTGTCGATGCCGTGGATACAGTCCTGGGCCAGCGCCTTGAGCCGGGAGGTTTCCTCGTCACCCACACAGACCGGATCCATGTGGATGACCGCATGGCAGTTCAGGCTGTCACGCAGTTCGTGTTCAATGGTATCGATGACATCGTGAAGGTCCAGGAAATTGCCATCTGCGGGCACTTCCGCATGGAGGGAAATGAGAACCCTGCCAGGGCCGTAATTATGTACAATCAGGTCGTGCAGGCTGAGGATTTCCTTGTGTGCCATGACGATGTCGCTGATCTGCCGGACGAATTCTTTGTCAGGCGCCTGGCCCAGCAGGGGACTGATGGTATCCCTGGCGGCGCTGTATCCCGCATAGCAGATGAAGAGTCCCACCAGCAGTCCGCCCCAGCCGTCGATGGCAATCTGGGCAAAATGGGCGATGAGGGTGGAACCCAGTACCGCGGTGGTGGAGAGGGCGTCGCTGAAGGAATCGGTGGCGGTGGCGGTCATGGCCGCGGAATCCAGCCTTTTTCCCAGCTGTCTGTTGTACAGGAACATGTAGCATTTTACCAGAATGGATGCCACCAGAATCAATATGACCACAGGGGAAAAAGTCAGCTGTTCCGGATGCAGGATTTTGAAAAAGGAACTTTTCAGCAGTTCCGCCCCCATCAGAAGAATGATGACGGAAACCAGGAAGCCTGCCACATACTCAATGCGGCCGTGTCCGAAAGGATGATGGGGATCCGGTTTCTGACCGGCCATCTTAAAGCCGATAAGGGTGATGATGGAGGATCCGGCATCTGACAGATTGTTGAAGGCATCTGCCGTGATGGCGATGGAATGGCTCAGGGAACCCGCGATAAATTTTCCGGCAAACAGACATAAATTTAAGAAAATTCCCACGGCACCGCACAAAATACCGTATGCCTGACGGACGGCGGGGTCTTTGTCCCCTTTGGGGTTTTTGATAAAAAGTCTGGCAAGCAGAGTGATCATAACGTTCTCCTTTGATGATAATTCTTTAAGTATAGCAACAGCCCGGGCAAAATGCAAGTGTGGCTTGAATTATGGAGGAAAATATGTTAAGATTTTTGTGGCAGAAAATGCATGCTTTTTTCGGCCGCATGCTTTTTGCGTTTTATGTAAATGAAATGTGCCTTGTGTATGGCAGGGCTTATGCTGTTTAAAAAAGAAAGCGCCCGCAGTCCGGGACAGACCGGAGGGGCGTAGTGTTAAGGAGAGAAGATATGAGCAAAAAACCGGTAGTGCTGATGATTCTGGATGGGTATGGACTGAATGAAAGACAGGATGGAAATGCGGTGGCGCTGGCAAAGACACCCGTGATGGACAGACTGATGCGGGAGTGCCCTTATGTGAGGGGAAATGCCAGCGGAATGGCAGTGGGACTGCCCGACGGACAGATGGGGAATTCGGAAGTGGGACACCTGAACATGGGCGCAGGCCGTATCGTGTACCAGGAACTGACCAGAATAACAAAAGAGATCCAGGATGGAACCTTTTTTGAGAATCCCGCGCTGTTAAAGGCGGTGGAAAACTGTAAGAAAAACGACAGTGCCCTTCATCTGATGGGGCTTTTGTCCGACGGCGGTGTGCACAGCCACAATACACATCTCTATGGTCTGCTGGAACTGGCGAAGAGAAGCGGTCTGGAGAAAGTGTTTGTTCACTGTTTCCTGGATGGAAGGGACACGCCTCCTGCCAGCGGCAAAGGGTATGCCGAGGCGCTGGAAGCCGAAATGAAAAAAATCGGCGTGGGTAAAATTGCGTCTGTTATGGGACGGTATTACGTAATGGACAGGGATAATAATTATGACCGTGTCAGGCTTGCCTATGACGCCATGACCAGGGGCCAGGGACTTACCAGTGCGGACGGAGTTACCGGGATCCAGGAATCCTATGACAGGGACGAGACTGATGAGTTTGTAAAGCCCACGCTGGCTTTGGAAAACGGAAAGCCGGTGGCCACAATCATGGATGGGGATTCCGTTATTTTCTTTAATTTCCGTCCGGACAGGGCAAGGGAGATTACCAGGGCTTTCTGTGATGATGATTTTAAGGGATTTGACAGAGGCGCCAGAAAAGACATTACGTATGTGTGCTTTTCCGATTATGATCCCACCATTCCCAATAAGGATGTGGCGTTCCATAAAGTGTCCGTGACCAATACCTTCGGGGAGTGGCTGGCTGCAAACGGCATGAAGCAGGCCAGGATTGCGGAGACGGAAAAATATGCCCATGTTACATTTTTCTTCAACGGCGGTGTGGAAGAACCCAACGAAGGCGAGGACCGGGTGCTGGTAAATTCTCCCAAGGATGTTGCCACATATGACCTGAAACCCCAGATGAGCGCTTATGAGGTATGCGATAAGCTCTGCGGCGCCATTCGTTCCGGCGAATATGATGTGATCATCATTAATTTTGCCAATCCGGATATGGTGGGCCATACGGGCGTGCTGGAAGCGGCCGTCAAGGCGGTGGAAGCGGTAGACGAGTGTGTGGGCAGGGCGGCAGAGGCCATAAAGGAAGTGGATGGCGCCATGTTCATCTGCGCCGACCACGGCAATGCGGAGATGCTGGTGGACTATGAGACCGGGGAACCTTTTACGGCGCACACCACGAACCAGGTACCTTTCATTCTGGTGAATTATGACGAGGCCTATACTTTAAGGGAAAACGGATGCCTGGCGGATATTGTGCCAACTCTCATCGAGATTATGGGGAAAGAGCAGCCTTCCGAGATGACCGGGAAATCCCTTCTGCAGAAAAGATAAAATTTCAGGCGCCTTATGCGAGGCGCTATGTATGTGAAATAAAAAGCGAAGAGCATAAGGGCCAGAGGATTTCCGCGGGAAAATGCCCGGGGAAATCTCTCTGAGGGACAAGCCCTTATGCGAAGCGCATTGTATGTGGAATAAAAAATAAGGAGAAGCACATATGGCGAAAGTGGTATTGGGAAAAACCGGCATCACGGTAGAGAAAAACGCGTTCGGGGCATTGCCCATCCAGCGGATTTCCACGGAGGAGGCGGTGCGGCTTCTCCGCAAGGCCTATGATCATGGAATGACCTTTTTTGACACGGCCCGTTTTTATACGGACAGCGAGGAGAAACTGGGAGCCGCTTTTGAGGGAATGCGGGAAAAGGTATATATTGCCACAAAAACCGGTGCGGCAGATGCGGAGGGATTCTGGAAGGACATACACACTTCCCTGGGGAACCTGCGCACGGATTACATTGACCTTTACCAGTTCCACAACCCTGCATTCTGTCCGAAGCCGGGGGATGGCAGCGGCCTGTATGAGGCCATGCTGGAGGCCAGGGACAAAGGGATGGTACGTCACATCGGCATTACGAACCACCGGCTGGGAGTGGCGCAGGAGGCAATCGAAAGCGGGCTTTACGAGACCCTGCAGTTTCCCTTCTGTTATCTTGCCACGGAAAAGGACATTGCGCTGGTGGAAAAGTGCAGGGAGGCAGGCATGGGATTCATTGCCATGAAAGCACTCTCGGGAGGCCTGATCACCAATTCGGCAGCGGCATATGCATTCCTTTCCCAATATGAGAATGTACTGCCTATCTGGGGAGTACAGAGGGAGCAGGAACTGGACGAATTTTTGTCTTATATTGATAATCCCCCCGAAATGACAAAAGAGCTGGCAGAGGTCATTGCCCGTGACAGGGAGGAACTTCTGGGGGATTTCTGCAGGGGCTGCGGTTACTGCATGCCCTGTCCTGCGGGAATCGAAATCAATAATTGTGCCCGCATGAGCCTGCTGCTCCGCCGTTCTCCATCCGCGGCCCAGCTGACCAGGGAGGTGCAGGAGAAGATGAAAAAAATAGAAAACTGCCTCCATTGCGGCAGCTGCAAGGCGAAATGTCCTTACGGACTGGACACACCGGCGCTTTTGGAAAAGAATTATAAGGACTATGTGGAAATTCTAAACGGGAAACCGTATTAAGACCGGTTCCGGCCAGCCGGAACGAAAGTCCAAACAGTATAACTTCCTCTTTTGCGGACATACTAGTGCAAACGAAGTAATCCGAAGGAGGAAGTTTTTTATGACCACTTATCTGGAAATCAAATCCATACATGCCCGTGAAATCCTGGATTCCCGCGGAAATCCCACTGTGGAGACGGACATGGCTGTCCTGAACCGTGAAAACGGCCAGTACTATATCGGGAGTGCGGCGGTGCCGTCGGGAGCCAGTACCGGACGCTTTGAGGCAGTGGAACTCCGTGACGGGGAGCCCCGCTACTTTGGCCTGGGCGTACAGCATGCCGTCAAAAATGTGAATGAAAAGATTGCCCCGTCGCTTTTGGGGAAAAACGCCCTGAACCAGATGGAAATCGACAGACTGCTTGTGGAACTGGACGGCACGGAAAATAAAGAAAATCTGGGGGCCAACGCTACGCTTTCCGTGTCCCTGGCCTGCGCC
>OFGG01002243.1_pt1 | contig 10788 bp, 12 predicted proteins | sample 1521701 | NCBI WGS metagenome assembly OFGG01 (sample SAMEA3504081, study PRJEB24116) | mouse gut metagenome | biome: mouse gut; feature: mouse-associated habitat; material: faeces | place: Denmark | collected 2011
GACGGTTCATTTGTGGCACATTCATCATACCACATTCTGGCGGTGATGCCAACCCCTCATGTTGGATCAGCCGCATAATTTTGTCCTCCATAGTCTCGTTTCCGCCCTCTTTAGTAAAAATGTTCACTTTGAAAACTGTGCTTCCGATTCGTCGGGTCATGGTGGTGCTGCTTGTATTTTGGGTCATTGTACCTCTCTTTCCTTGTTTGTAGGGGGATTCCCCGCCGGTGGTCCGTTGTCCGTATTCAGTTGCAGGCGCAAAAACGCCGCCCCGACAACTTGGGGCGGCGCTTCCGCAGATATTCGCTATAACATCCCATACTCCTTTCCGTATGGATTCAGAGGTTTTACCCTCTGATACCAATATACGGATAAAATGGTGCTGGCCGAAAAAATATGGCGTTATTGCAAGTTGAGGCCGTTTCAAACATGAAACTTCGGGAGCAAAATCCCGAAGGGGTGGAGCGGCACATGGCGCTCTGGAATAAGTCCTATGGAGGATGGAAGGAAAAAAGCGAGGCGAACACATGAGCCTGCTGTTTTCCGAAATCACGCTCCGCCGGCAGGACGGCAAAGACATCATCCTCTACGAGAGCGGCCACCCGGATGAATACGATATGCGGGAGTTGCTGAAATACGAGGGCCGCTATGCCTCCCTGCGGACTGTCGGACTGAATGGTTTGACTGTCCAGGTGCAACACTACCGCTTTCTGGGCGGCAGCAAAAGGGACTGGCTGGCGGAACGGGAGCATATCGCCTTGATGGAGGCGTATGACAAAATGACGCAAAACGCACCGTTTGTCCAGCGGGATGACGTGGAACACCTGGAATATTACGAATTTCAAAATGTAGATTAAAGGAGAATTACTATGATTTTAGATGAAATGGGCCAGGTTTGCGAGTATGGCGCACAGACATTTGAGGTCGGAGGGATCGTCTCTGTTTCCGTGGGAAATGAGCGGCAATATGGGTACATTATGGAAATGAACGTTGGAAACGAGTCTTGTCCGACAGCCATGTGCGACTTTGGTGGGGAAGATTTTCGGAGTCTGCCGCTGGAGTGTCTGACGCCGTTGGAAACGGAGTCTCCTGCCGCGAAGGGACAGATGTATGTTTTGTGCCGCTTCTCCGGCGGTTTAGACGAACAGCAGACCAAAGTGCTGGGAATCTCCGCAAGTAAAAGCGTACTGCTTCATCTGATGCTGGAGGACACGGCGGCAACGCAGGAGGGCACGCAAACGTTCTTCAATTCCGCCTGTGCGGATGAGGAGAGCGATTCGCTGTGCTTCATCTACGACAATGGTAATCTGGAGGACCCTGACTACTTGAATTACAATCTTGAGCCTGTACAAGTTTACTCTACAGTCGAAGGAGGGACCACCGTATGACACTCAGGGACAAAATGCTGGCTGTAATGGCCGATGTCAATGCCCAGGTGGCGGAGCGGGAGGAGCTGGTGGAGCTTATCGCCATTGCCCTGCTGACTCGGAAAAACCTGTTTCTTCTGGGTGCACCGGGCCAGGCGAAGAGCTATGCCATCAACGCTTTCCGCAGCCGGATCACTGGCGCCCGGCAGTTCGAGCGTCTGCTCTCCAAACAGACTGACGAAGAACAGCTCTTTGGGCGCATTGACCTCTCCAGCTTGATTCCGGGCTCTGTTCCCAGGGATGTGCTGGAGAAAAATCCCCAGTATCAGGAGATGTACAGCAGACTGAAAGCGCGACTTGCCAGTGGGCAAAGCGCTGGTGACCTTCCTGAGCAGATTGAACGACAGCGGAAGGCAATAAGCGAGCTCTACAGCGGTGAACCCAAGGTCAACACCGCCGGGAAGATTCCCGAGGCGGACATTGTGTTCCTGGATGAGTGCTTCAAGGCCAATGACGGCGTGCTGAACTCCCTCCTGATGGCGCTGAACGAGCGTAAGTACACCAACGAAGGCCGTACATATCCCATCCCCACGATCTCCTTCTTCGCGGCGTCTAATGAGATTCCCAATTTCGCGGACCCCCAGGAGAAGATTCTGGAGGCCCTGTACGACCGTCTGGAGCTGAAGGTGGTGACGGAGAACATCTCCGACCGCGCCAAACGTCTGGCAGTCTTGCGGGACAAGCAGACCGGACGCGCCGGGCAGATTGCCGCCTTCTTTACCCTGGAGGAACTGAAGGAGATGCAGAAGGAGGTTTCGGACATTCCGGTGCCGGATTCTGTCAATGAGTTGGCGGACGATATTCTCTGCGAACTTCGCAAAAACGGCGTCCCGGTGTCAGACCGGAAATACCTGAACTACTACCCCATCGCCCAGGCCAAGGCGTGGCTCTCCGGCCATACGTCTGTGGAGTCCGTGGACCTCTTGTCGCTGAAGAATTACCTTTGGCAAAAGCCGGGGGACCGCCCCACGGTGGAGGCCACTCTGAACCGCATGTGCGTCAACCCCATGCAGGACAAGGTGAACGGTATCCGCGCCATGGCGCTGGAAGCCCAGGGCGAGTTTGACGCCGCCCGGCAGAACGCCTCCAAGCCCAGCATCGGGACCAGGGCCTTGCAGAAACTCCGGGGCGAGCTGGTGCGGCTCTATGGGATGCAGCAGGATTTGGCGAACACCGCCCAGTCTGACAGCGAAGGGGCCTTGACCGACGGGCTGCTGGCGGATCTGGAGCAAATCAACCGGCAGGCCCATGAGGCCATCAACTTTACCTGTATGCCGCTGAACGAGCTGGCGGCCATGCAATAAAAGGAATCGGGAGGAAAAGTGTATGCTGAATAAAATTGTAATTATGGGTCGTCTGACCCGGGACCCAGAGCTGCGGCGGACCCAAAGCGGAATCGCTGTCACGTCCTTCTCTATTGCTTGCGACCGGGATTACAAGTCCCAGGACGGCGAGAAAGAAACGGACTTTATCGACGTGGTGGCCTGGCGATCCACGGCGGAGTTTGTGAGCAAGTATTTCACCAAGGGACGCATGGCCGTGGTGGAGGGACGCCTTCAGATTCGAGATTGGACCGACCGGGAGGGCAACAAGCGCCGAAGTGCAGAGATTGTGGCAAACAATGTCTACTTTGGGGATTCCAAGCCCAGAGAGGACGGCGGCGCCCAGGGGGACCAGAGCGAACCGGCGCCTTATGGCGGCAGCTATGGAGACCTGCCCTCGGGGTTTGAGCCCAACTTTGGAGATCAGGAAGAAGAGGATGGCAATCTGCCGTTCTGAGCAGCAAAGCGGCGGGGGGACGGTTCCTCCCGCCGCACGGTTTCAAAAGGAGGACATGTGTGGAACGCAAATATAATGTCTATTCCCCGGTTAGGCTTGGCGCCCCCGTGGAGGAAAACGAAGCCTGGCGGCAGGCGGTGCTCATGATTGGAGCGATGCTTGAAAAAGGAGTTATTCAATTCCGGGCATTTGCCTGGAGCTTTGGCCTGGTGGATATGGCCGTAACGTCCGAGCTGTTTGCGGACAGAGAGTGTATCTTGTCCGTCCGCAGAGACGACTGGGACGAAGGCCCCAAAGAGAGCGTGGCAAAGGAACTGGCAAGATCAGTTTTCGCCGGCAAAATGACGTTTGTTCCCCTGGTGGAGCAGTAAATCAGAAAAGGAGTTTGATTTTATGAGTGATCGACTTTGCGGCTGCTGCCCGCACCTGCTGGTGCGCAGCGAGAAGCTGGACAGCTTTTACAATGAGCATTTCATTCCTCAAGGCTGGAGGCTTTCGTACACAAGGCTCTCCGAGGGCGTGGCCCTGTATCTGACCGGCTATTGCCGGGATTGCGGCGGTGATTTGGAAGAACGGATTCTTCTCACAAACGGCCTCTCCGGCGACAAGCTTCTGAACACCATCTATGACGCCATGTGGACGGTCCATCCCTACGACCAGAAGCTTGACAGCATCGGCTATTATGGCCGCTGCAAGCCCCGCAGCGATTTCTACCATATCCGAGATCGCCGGGGGACCTTCCGGCGGGATCAGGAGTTTCTGCGCCTGTTCCACGATTACGACCGGAACCAGGTGCGGCTCTGGCTGGAGAAAGTTCACCCTGACCAGACACATGCGCAGGTATTTCGGGATACCGGGGGAAGTTTGTTCTGCGCGGTGTTGAATCTAGCGAAGGAAGACGGCAACTTTGAAAAAGTTTGGCCCATTCTGGACTATGTGCTTCCAAGCGAACATGAGGGGCTTCCCTCGGAAAGCGTTGAACTGACCGCGTATGAATTTGACTTTGTACCCATTGCCAATTTTGGCAGCGAGGGCATTTATCAGAACTGCTATCTGAAGGGAAAGTTTGATGAATCCGAGCGGCACACCCTGTCTGTGGGCACGCTGAAAACTCTGGAGCGCAGCCTGGAGGCGGCTAAAATCATGGCGGAGCTGGGCGGCGCGCTGCTCTTTTATGCGGATCAATATGTAAACCAGAACATCCACCGCTACACGCCCCAGGCCGCCTTGGAGCGGGAGTATCAGCGGATGCTGAAGGCGGCGAAAGGAGAGACGCATGAAGGATAACATTTTGAAGCGCCTGAAAACAGAGTGTCCCTTTCCCCAGGTGTTTGAGGATTTGGAGCGCAGCGAGGACGGGTTTACCAATGTGCCCCGCCGGAAGATCGGGCATCTTCGCGCCGACTACAACGGCCGCCGCTGGTGGAATACCGCCTGGCCCTGCCACCCGGCTCTGGCTACAGCGGAAATCAAGGCGGAGATCGACCAGGTGTATGAGGCCCTGACCGCTGCGGATGCGCTGAAAGACCTTCCCACGCTGACCCGGTTCTGCGAAGCCCACCCGGAAGCCTGCGTGGACTGGCAGTTCCGCCAGGAGTATAACTTCTTCCTGGAGGGGGAGACCTGTGACTTCTGGATCAGGCTCATTACCCGGGAACGGGATTATAACCTGTATTTGAACGCCCTTGCGAAGGAGACAGCGGTATGAGATCAGCCGTGGATAACCAGCATTATTTTCCCCCTCTATATGGAGGAGTAGAATGCGGAGAGTGCGAAATGGCCTCCACCTGCCACAGCCGCTATAAGTACCAGCGTGACCGCCGTGACTTTACCTATACCTCGGGCCGCTGCCCCCGGCTGCCTGATAGAAGAGGCTTTGTCGACAAAAGCCAGAAGAAGTTATACGCGGAGACCTTTCCTCTAGTCCATGCGGAGAGAGGCGATGAATCGCTCGCGCTCTCTCTGTCAATCCCGGGAGAAAAGCGGCTCAAAAAAGTGTATCTGAAGAAAAACGGATACTGGTATTTCCGTGAAAGGGCGGAGGGACGCACCTATATTAGGCGGCGTATCAGTTTCAACTGGTTTAAGAGCATGAAGGATGTTTTGGACTATATGAGCCTTTATGACGCAGATTACTGCCTGTTCCAGGCTGTAATTGAGGACGGTTTCTTTTGATGGATTCCATTGCGTGGATAAAATTCGGCTGTTGCTGAACTTCATCCGAATCTTATGAATCGAAGCGGTACGAACTGTGCCGCTTCGATTCTCCTTTATTCTGGAGGTTTTATGTATGAGCAATTGACACTGTTCCAGCCGCCCGAGCTTCCTGCCCGCGCTGTCTATGGCAGCGGTATCGGTCAAGCTCCGGCAATGCCGGGGCGAAAGGACTCCGCCCATATGGAGGCCATCTATCTGGACCGTCTTTTACCGCTGGAGGACTACGATAAGATCATCGTCCTGTTCTCCGGCGGCAAGGACAGCCTAGTCTGCGTCCTGGACCTGCTGGAGCGGGGCGTGCCCCGGGAGAAGATGGAACTCTGGCACCATGACATTGACGGCGGGCATCCTACCAGGAAAATGGACTGGCCTGTGACGCAGAACTACGTCCGGGCCATAGCGGAATACCTGGGAATCACCCTGCGGGTTTCCTGGCGGGTCAACGGCTTCTGGGGCGAGGTGTACCGGATCGGCGCAAGCTGGCCCATCCAGTATGTGGACCCATTCAGCGGCGAGACCTTGGAATGTCCTCTGTCGGAAAAGCAGCTTCGCTCCGCCCAGCTTCGGGAGAAGATTCTAACCGATCTGGAGCGGGAGGAACTGGAGGACATGGGCCTTCGTATGAAGTTTCCGGCCAAAAGCGGTAATTTGGCTACCCGCTGGTGCAGCTCCATCCTGAAAATCATGGTGGCTGACACCGTAATCCGTAATCTGGATCTGGAAGAGCTGAAATCCATAGGAAGCAGTCAGCGGTTTCCTTTCAAGGGTTCTATCGTCAATGGCCGCTACTGCTCCCCGAATCTCAAACGCGAGGTGGGCGACAGTCTCATCCGAAATCTGGACCTTCTGAAGCAGGACGGCCAGCGCATGAAGCTCCCGGCGAAATCCGGGTGCCATCAAGGCCGCTGGTGTTCCGGTTCCCTCAAGGCCCAGGTGGAGAGTAAGCTGTACACGGATATTGACGCTTTGACCCAAAATGTCAAAATACTGGTCGTTTCCGGCGAACGCCGCCAGGAGAGCGCCGGACGGTCCAAGTACAACGAGATGGAGGTTCATCGTACCAACGCCACGGCAAAGGCCCACCGGCTGGTTCATCAATGGCGGAGAGTCATTGACTGGGACGAAGCCCAGGTTTGGGACATCATCCGCCGCTGGCAGATCACGCCGCATCCCTGCTACGCCGCCGGCTGGAACCGCTGTTCCTGCATGATGTGCATTTTCAGTCTACCCACCCATTGGGCCGGAATCCGGGAACTGTTCCCGGAGCGGTTCATGGAAGTGGAGGAGGATGAGCGCGTTCTGGGCTTTACCCTGGACAACAAGAAACCGCTGGCAGAGTACGTCGGCAGCGCGAAAAGCTGCGTTTGTCACGATAACCCGCTGGCGCTGCATCAGCTGACCAGCGGTGAGTTCTCTGTGGTTGACGTTGAACGGCAGAAATGGACCCTGCCCGCCGGGGCCTTTCACGGCGCCGCCGGAGGGCCGTGTTGAGATGCGACCTTTATAAATTATAGGTGAGCGGACTTGTCTATAGATGACTTCCGTGCTATAATTATAAAACATAGCAGAAAAACGTATAATTTGGTGATGTGAGGAGGTATACGCATGGGGAAATTTGAGACACTGCCCTATATGCACCGAATGATTATTTTCTTTTATTGTGCAGCAACTTCTCTTTTGTCCAGTATCGGTTTAGGTTTAATGCTTGATTTATCACTTCGTTTTTCCCCGAGTGGGATTCTGTTCGCGGGGATTGTGCTGTTTAATGTTGGGCTTGTCCTCTTGCAAAGCTATATTTGCTCTATGCCGAGCAGATTTTACCAGCAATACGAAATGCGCCGTTCTACGTTCAGAGAAAAGGCAGCTTTTTATGCAATCCCTACTGGAGCGGGAATGATGGCTGGAATAGCGCTTGCACTTTTTGTACTTTCTAAAACTATACTCTGACTACGTGTCGGCTGTATGAAGGAGACTGTTCATCAATGTGAACAGTCTCCTTTTTGCCAAAAACCCTAAGCCAACTAGATAGAAATTTTTGAAAGGAAATAACACTCATGGAAAAGTATTTTGCTTATCTGGAAAATCTGCGCCATAGCAGTATAACGAATATGTACGGTGCGCGGCCATATTTGCAGAAGGAGTTCCCAGAGCTTGCGGGCGACCCCCAGCGGGCCAGTGAGATTCTCCGGGCTTGGATGGACAGCTACCGGACGGAAGGAGGCCGCAAATGAGAAATCGTTATCGCACAATTGATGACGTTCTGAACTCCCCCTGGGCGTCTGCCGCTCCTCCGGTGGAAACCACGGACCGGGTGCTGCGTTCCACGAAGCTGGAGGACAGCATCTACAAGGACCTCCGCGCTGGGGACGGCGAACTGGATCAGGTTGAGCGGGATGCGGAAAAGAAGCTACGCACATTCCCCGCTCTCTCCCAGGACATCTTCCAGACATTCTACTCCCTGATGCCCCGCCAGAACGGGGCGGAAACACTGTCTGCCACGGCCCGGAAGTTTAACGCGCCGCTCCTGGACCACGTAACCCGGAGTGAGGACTACCCCACGCTAAAAAGCGTCTGCGAGGGCCGGGAGCTTCCGGCCTATGAGGCGGCGGCGGAGTTCATCTCCAAGACCGCCGGGGAACTGGACGGACTTCTCTCCGATATCGGCGGGGACAAGGGTGGACTGAACACCCTGGAAAAGCTGGAAGCGGCGGAGCGGCAAGCCCGCGAAAAACTCTCCAACCTGCTGGATATGCTGCAGCACGCTTCCAGTCCCAGTGCGGAATTGGAACATTCGGCCATCAAAGCGGCGAATCAGGCGGAGAGCAAACGACGTCAGGTGAAAGCGGTCAGCAAAATGATTAACGCCAGTACCGCCGGAAATCAAGGCGTTATCTCTGCCCTTGTGGCCCAGGCGGTAAAGTCTGCGTCAGAAAAAGCGGAGGAGGTCCAGGCTATCATCGGCGCTTGGAGTGATGACCCTGGTAATCTGGAGAAAAAGAAAGTCAATGATGAACTTCTGGCAAAGGTACGAAAGAGCGACACACTGAAAAACGTTGCCACGTATCTGGGTCGTTTCCGGGAGATTTTTGCTCAGGGCAAGCGAAATGGTTACGCCTACGGGCGAGGGGAAAAATACTCCCTGGAGTTTGGCAACGACATTTCCAGGGCCCTTACCTCGGAACTGGCCATGCTGGCTTCTCCGCAAACGGCCCCGCTGTTCCTGCAAAAGTATCAGCGGAATCAGATCAAGCAGTACAAACGCCGGGAGCCCATCTATAAGGGCATGGGGGACATCATCTGCTGTCTGGATGAATCCGATTCCACAGAGGGAGCCTCCGCCGCCTGGGGCAAGGCCGTGGCGCTGACGCTGCTGGAGATTGCCGCCGATGGAGGGCGCAAGTTCGCCCTGGTCCATTTTTCCAGACGCGACCGGTGCCAAACAGATATATTCCGGCCCGGTGAATATTCCACAGCGGATAAGTTGTCGGCGGCAGAGATTTTCCTCGGCGGCGGCACAAACTTTGAAACACCCATGCTGGAGTCCCTGCGTCTCATGCTGGAGGAAGGCTTTGAAAATGCCGATGTCGTGTTCATTACGGACGGAGAGTGCAGAATGCCGAAATACTTTCTTGATAAGCTGCGGCAGGAACAGGCAGGGCGCCGCTTCACGATCACCGGCGTCCTGCTGGACAACGACAGTCCCGGCATGGATTTCAGCCTAAAGGAGTTTTGCCAGAATATCTACCGCACCAGCGAGCTTGCGGGCGAAAACATTGTGCGGGAACTGGTAGGCCATCGGACTTAACTCGGCACTGTTCTGCGCACACAGAGAAATATAAAACAGCTAGATGGGCTATATGCTCTAGATAGTGTCTACACAGGATAAAGGGGTTGTGATAGAATGAAAATATCTCAAGAAAACAGGGGACAGAAAGATGGAAGCTACCTATCACGGACATAACATAAACGATAAAGAGTGGGCTCTGCTTGAACCGCATTTGCCGGGACAACGGGGCCAGTGAGGGAGGGATTACCCAGGATAACCGACGTTTTATATTACGTCAAAACTTCAGATGCTCTTATCGCCGTGGCACACGTGCGTTGTATCGCTATTTGGGCTGCCTAAGAAACTTCCTAATCAATTTTTTCTCATGGTCAGTGAAGTGCTTAGAGCACATTTCATTTCAGGAGGTTGAGAACGTGAGAAACGACAAAATCCCCCCATTGTACGATCAATTGTGCCGCGACAACGAGTTGCATGGCGATTCTAACAGTATCGTCTATCAAGAGTTACTATGTAGAGGGTGGAGTCACCACCTAATACATATGACTGCGGTTCATTTGTGGCAAAATGGTACATTGCAGTTATAAGAAAGGCGGTGAGAACGCTAAAACAAGCGCTTTTCGCAACTGCAATTCATATTTTGCTGCAAATGAAAGGAAATGATTATGGAACTGACTTATACGAAAGTAGGGGACTACTATATCCCTGACCTTGCCCTTGACGATGACACCGAGTACGAAATCGGCGTATATGGCCGGATGCGGGAGAAATTCCTAAAAGAGCATCACCCTGGCGTTTACAATCGGATGCTTCTCTATGGGGAATTGTGGAAACACCTCGCTGAAATTGACACCGCTTGCCATGAGCGCATGGATTTTTTGATTCCAGCCATGGCGAAGCAAGAGGGCGTGACCGAAGCCTTGAAAGCATCCAACCAAATGGAATGGGTAGGCCGTATGAATAATATCCGCAACCGGGCAGAGGAAATCCATGAAAAATACTCAACAAATAAGATGGGATTTGGAAACTGGATCATTTCAAATTATAGAATTGATAAGGGAATGAAAGTTTTAGAATTGGGTTGTGGAACAGGAGACATGTGGAAGAACAGAGAGTCTTTAATTGGTGATTGTTCAAAATTAATACTTTCTGACTTCTCTGAAGGAATGGTAGGAGTTGCAAAAGAGAATGTAGGTAATTATGATAATATTGAGTATATGGTTTTGGATATTCAAGAGATACCTTATGAAGATGAGACATTTGATATTGTTATAGCTAATATGATGTTATATCATGTGCCAGATATATATAGAGGATTGGCTGAGGTGCGACGTGTATTAAAGAGAGACGGTTCTTTTTACTGTGCGACATATGGTGAACATGGAATTATAGAGTATCTTTCAAATCTTCTTGCCGCATATGGTGTTGAAGATAATATGAATAAAAACTTTACGCTTCAAAATGGATATGAGATTTTAAGTAAGGCGTTTTTGAAAGTTGAAAAATTAGAATATGTTGATTCATTGGCAGTTACTAATATAGTGTTGTCCAGCGAATTAGATGCACCAGCTCCATGCAGAT
>OFGG01002245.1_pt1 | contig 10785 bp, 10 predicted proteins | sample 1521701 | NCBI WGS metagenome assembly OFGG01 (sample SAMEA3504081, study PRJEB24116) | mouse gut metagenome | biome: mouse gut; feature: mouse-associated habitat; material: faeces | place: Denmark | collected 2011
CCGCTGGCACAGAATGAAAGCATGGATGGCAGGGGACGTAATCTTGTCACCGGCCTTCCGAAGACGGTGACGGTATCTTCCGAGGAGACGGAGGAGGCATTACGTGAGCCGACACTTCAGATTGTGGAAGCGGTTCACTCTGTGCTTGAAAAGACGCCGCCGGAGCTCGCAGCTGATGTCGCCGACAGGGGGATCGTGCTCACGGGGGGCGGTTCGCTGCTCCGCGGTCTGGAGGAGCTGATTGAAGACCGGACCGGAATCAATACGATGGCGGCTGATGAGCCGATGACATGCGTGGCAATCGGAACCGGGAAATTTGTGGAATTTCTGGCCGGAAAGCGTGACGACGATTAAGCATTCCGGCATTTTTGCCGATATAGATTTCGGAATCTATTTGTATTTTGGAACAGACTGGATAAATGTCGCCCGGACCGCGCTGTGCGGTATTTCCGGCAGGACGGGCGGATTCCCGGACAGGGAAAAGGAGCAGATTTATGGTAAAAGGTTTGTATACAGCGTATACAGGGATGATTAACGAGCAGAGAAGGCTGGATATTCTTTCCAATAATCTGGCGAACGCCGATACGAACGGCTATAAGAAGGAAGGCACGACCTCCCGCACCTTTGCGGATGAGATTGCGATCAGGATCAAAGATTCTTCCGTGCATAAGATACCCCAGGCGCTCGGCGGCATGAGTATGGGTGTTCACATCGGTCAGACATACACTGATTACGATCAGGGAAGCTTTAAGGTGACGGATAATCAGACGGATTTTGCCATTGCCGGAGAGGGCTTTTTTGCCATTGCCTATACGGACAAGGCGGGAAATACGTCTGTCAAATATACCAGGGACGGGGCTTTTATTATCAATACACAGGGTTATCTGGTGACAAAGGACGGTGATTTTGTGCTGAACCGTGACGGCGCCATGAACGGGAATCCGGGCGCGCGGATCCAGGTAGACCCGACGCAGAAGATTATCGTTGATGAGACGGGCGCGATCTATCAGAACGACCAGCTGGTCGGACAGATAGGCACGGTGGATTTTGAGAATTACGACTACCTGGCGAAGTTCGGGGAGAACCTATATGATATGGTGGACGGCGGCGTGCGGATTGCTTCCGATGCGAAGGTGGAGCAGGGGCTGCTCGAGGCCTCCAACGTCAATGTCGTCTCTGAGATGGTTAATATGATTACCATTTCAAGAGCATATCAGGCGGGGCAGAAGGTCATCAATGCGATCGACGAGACGCTCGATAAGGCAGTGAATCAGGTGGGCAAAGTATAAAAGTATAAATAAAAGTGATCCGCAGCCGCGGTTTTAAGTGCGGACGGCGGAACGGCAGACAGCACAGACGGAGGTTCTTATATGGTAAGATCACTGTATACTGCGGCAACCGGAATGATTGCGCAGCAGCAGAATGTAGACAATATTTCAAATAATCTGGCAAATGTCAATACGATCGGATACAAGCAGCAGAAGACGGAGTTTAAGTCGCTGCTTTACCAGACAATTCAGACAAGGACGACAACGGCGAACGGCGAGGATAAGCCGATTTCGGCGCAGGTGGGACTTGGCACGAGAGTGGCTTCCAATACATCGGTTTATACCCAGGGGCCGATGCTGGCCAGCGAGAGCATTTCGGATTTTGCCATTGTCGGTTCTGGTTTTTTTGCGGTGCGCGGCGCGGACGGCGAGACCTATTACACCAGGGCGGGCAGTTTTGTCTGGGCAGTCGGTGCGAACGGAGCCCTGACGCTCGCGACATCAGACGGTTATCCGGTGCTTGGCACGAACGGCAATCCGATCACGCTTCCGGCGAATGTGACGCCAGATTCCGTGGTAGTCGGTTCGGACGGCAGTCTCGGTTATGTGACGGCTGAGGGAACCTATACGGATATGAACCAGAGCTTTGCGCTCTATCAGTTTAACAATCCCGGCGGTCTTGAAAAAGTGGGGGATAATCTTCTGGCGGAGTCGGCAGCGTCCGGCGTGGCGATGAATGAGGCGACCACTCAGGGGCTGATCCCGAGTCAGATCCGTCAGAAATATCTGGAGGGTTCCAACGTACAGGTTGCAGATGAGATGGTAAACATGATTATTGCCCAGCGCGCCTATCAGCTGAATTCCAAGGCGATCACGACATCTGATGAGATGCTTGAGCAGGCCAATAATCTGAAACGGTAATCGCTGAAAATAGTGCAGGATAAGGAATCACAGAAGGGAAGGCAGATACTATGAGCATGTCAGTGGATTATATGTCGTCACTCACGGATGTGATGCGAAACAATGCATCCGCGAACACATCGGAGCTGAAAAGCTCGCTGAGCGGGATTTCTTCTGAATCGACAGACGAAGAGCTTCTGCAGGTCTGTAAGGATTTTGAATCGTATTTTGTCGAGGAGATCTTAAAAGAAGTAAAAGAAAATATGGTTCCCGAAGAAGATGATGAGGATTCTTCGCTGTCCACGCTGCGGGATTTTCATATGGACAGCGTGATGGAAATGGTCGCGGATGAAATGGTGGATGAGGTCGCGACAGGCTTTACCCAGCAGCTGTTTGAGCAGATGAAGCGGAATTATAATATTTAATAAAAGATTGCGGTACATATGATCAGATAAAAAAGAAACGGGACAAAGAAGGGCTGTCGGGACAAACAGCCCTTCTTTTGCGCGGTGCCGCGGAAGCGGGCTGCAGACGCACCTGTGTGCAGCGTTTGCGCAGGCGTATACAGTGCGGAATGTCAGGGGGACATATTTTGGAAAAGCTGTCAGGTTATGTGGAGCATATTATATACAGAAATGCGGATAACGGTTATACGGTACTCAGTCTGGTGAGCGGGGAAGAGGAAATTGTATGTGTAGGGGTGTTTTCCGCGATTGCGGAGGGAGAAACGATTGAGGCTTCCGGTGAGTATACGGAGCACCCCTCTTATGGCAGGCAGTTTAAGGTGGATCATTTTGAGGAGCGGATGCCGGAGGATACGGAGGCTATTGAGCGCTATCTTGGTTCCGGTGCAATAAAGGGAATCGGGCTGGCGCTTGCCGCCAGAATTGTGCGGCGCTTTCAGGCGGACACGTTTCGCATTATTGAAGAGGAGCCGGAACGTCTGGCTGAGATTAAGGGGATCAGTGAGCGGAAAGCCATGGAGATCGCGCATCAGGTCAATGAAAAAAGGGATCTGCGCCAGGCGATGATTTTTCTGCAGCAGTATGGTATTACAATGAATCTGGCGGTCAGGGTCTATAAGGAATACGGGCAGGAGGTATACTCGATTGTGCGTGAAAATCCATACCGTCTCGCGGATGATATCGAGGGGGTGGGATTCCGCACGGCGGATGAGATTGCTGACAGGGTCGGGATACGGCCGGATTCTGATTTCCGGGTCCGAAGCGGAATACTCTATGTACTGCAGCAGGCGGCGGGGGAAGGACACACATTTCTGCCGCAGGAGGATCTGACGGCGCGCAGCGGGCAGCTTCTGGGCGTGAATGCAGAGCAGATAGAAAAACAGTATATGGATCTCGCGATTGAGCGGAAGGTGATGCTCAAAAAGTCACCGGAAGGGAAGACACAGGTATACAGCGCGTCTTTTTACTACATGGAGGCGAATACGGCCGCGATGCTCAGACAGCTGAATGTGGATTATGCCGTGTCTGAGAGCGAGATCAGCGGGCGCATCCGCGGTATCGAAAAACAGACGGGAATGGAGCTGGATGACCTTCAGCGGACGGCTGTAAAAGAGGCGGTGCGCAAGGGGCTTCTGGTGATTACCGGAGGGCCGGGGACGGGAAAGACGACGACGATCAATACGATTATCCGGTATTTTGAGCAGGAGGGGCTGGACATTTTTCTGGCTGCGCCGACAGGGCGGGCGGCAAAACGGATGAGCGAGACGACGGGGTTTCCGGCGCGGACCATACACCGTATGCTGGAACCGGGCGGCATCACGGCAGACAGCGCGGGATTTGAGAAGAATGAGAAAAACCCGCTTGAAACGGACGTTCTGATTGTGGATGAGATGTCCATGGTGGATATTTCGCTGATGCACTCCCTGCTGCGGGCGGTTGCGGTCGGGACAAGGCTGATACTGGTGGGGGACGAGAATCAGCTCCCCAGTGTGGGGCCGGGAAGCGTGCTCCGCGATATCATCCGTTCTCATGTCTGCAATACCGTGATGCTGACGAAGATTTTCCGCCAGGCGTCCACCAGCGATATTATCGTAAATGCTCATAAAATTAATCGCGGCGAGCCAGTGAAGCCTGACAATAAAAGTATGGATTTTTTCTTCTTAAAACGCTATGACGCGGATGTGATCATCAGCGTCGTCCTGCAGCTGATCAGCCGCAAACTGCCGAAATACGTGGAGGCGACGCCGTTTGATATTCAGGTCCTCACACCGATGAGAAAGGGACTGCTCGGAGTGGAGCGTTTAAACGGAATTCTGCAGCAATATTTAAACCCCCCGTCGAAGGATAAGGCGGAGCGGGAGCACGGCGGGACGGTGTTCCGCGAGGGGGATAAGGTGATGCAGATCCGGAACAATTACCAGCTGACCTGGGAAATCCGGACAAAGCTCGGGATGTCCGTGGAAAAAGGAGCCGGGATTTTTAACGGGGATATGGGAATCATACGGGAGATCAGCGACTTTGCGGAACAGATGGTGGTGGAGTTTGACGAGGGGCGCACGGTGGAATACCCGTATAAGCTTCTCGACGAGCTGGAGCTGGCTTACGCCATCACAATCCATAAATCGCAGGGCAGCGAATATCCGGCGGTTGTGATCCCGCTTCTGAGCGGGCCGTCGATGCTGATGAACCGCAATCTTTTGTATACGGCGGTGACGCGGGCCCGCAGATGTGTGACGCTGGTGGGAAACGAAGGGACATTTGACCAGATGATACAGAATACCTCACAGCAGAAGCGGTACAGCGGACTGTGTGAGAGGCTGAAGGAAAATATCTGAAAAACAAAAGCGCCGGACCAGCAGTCAGCAGTCCGGCGCTTTTGATATAGATAAATTATGAGAGAAGCGCTTTGTCATTTGCAAATTCTTCCCCGCTCACTTTTTCAAACTGGTGCAGCAGGTCTTCCACAGTCAGTTTTTTCTTTTTTTCTCCGCGAATGTCGAGAATGACTTTCCCCTCGTGCATCATGATCAGACGATTGCCGTGTGCGATTGCGTCTTTCATATTGTGCGTGACCATCATGGCCGTCAGGTGATTTTCCGCGATAATCCGGTCGGAAATTTCGAGAACTTTTGCCGCGGTTTTTGGGTCGAGAGCCGCCGTGTGCTCGTCCAGCAGGAGCAGCCTTGGCTTTTTGATGGCGGCCATTAAGAGGGTGATAGCCTGCCGCTGTCCGCCGGAGAGCAGTCCCACTTTGCTGGCAAGGCGGTCCTCAAGGCCAAGATCAAGCGTGGCGAGCATTCTGCGGTATTCTCCGCGCTCCTTTTTTGTGATTCCCCAGGAGAGTCCCCGGGACTCTCCGCGCCGTGCGGCGATTGCCATATTTTCCTCGATGGACATGGTGGTGGCGGTGCCTGTCATCGGATCCTGGAAAACACGGCCCAGATATCTGGCGCGTTTGTGCTCCGAGAGGCGTGTGACATCGTCGCCGCCGATAAAGATTTTACCGGAATCAATTGGCCAGAGGCCCGCGACGGCGTTTAAGGTGGTAGACTTTCCTGCCCCGTTGCCGCCGATCACAGTGACAAAATCCCCCTCATCCAGTGAAAGACAGACGCCGTTTAAGGCGTGTTTTTCATTGATTGTGCCGGGATGAAAGGTTTTATGGATATTATCAATTTTTAACATTTCAGCCATGTGCCCGCTCCTTTCCCTTATATCTGGTTTTCAGATAAGGAATCGCGAGGAAAACTGCCACAATGATTGCGGAGAAAAGCTTCAGATCGTCGGAAGGAAGTTTTAACCACAGTACAATATTCATTACAATATAGTAGATAATGGCGCCCGCGATCACGGATAGCAGAGTGTAGGCAAATGCAAAATGCTTTCCGGCACAGAGCTTTCCAAAAACAACCTCACCGATGATGACGGCGGCCAGGCCGATGACGATTGCCCCGCGTCCCATGTTGACGTCAGCCGCGCCCTGAAACTGTGCGTAGAGACCGCCGGAAAGTCCGACGAGACCGTTTGAGAGCATCAGGGCAAGAACAGTGTGAAAATTTGTGCTGATGCCCTGGGCGCGCGCCATCTGCTGATTGCAGCCTGTCGCGCGGATCGCGTGTCCCTGCTCTGTTCCGAAATACCAGTACAGAATCGCGACGGTGACAACACAGAACAGGATGCTGGTGGTAAACACCTGAATCCGTGTGCCGGTGGAATCCGAGATATAGCGGAGCGAGATGACCAGCGGATACTTGTCCACACTGACGGCCTGGTTTGAGCGGCCCATGATGTTCAGATTGACCGAGTACAGGGAAATCTGTGTGAGAATGCCCGCAAGAATTCCTGGAATTCCGAGCGCGGTATGGAGCATTCCGGTGACAAAACCGGCTGCCATCCCGGCGATAAAAGCAAAAATGAGCGCAGACCACGGATTCATGCCTCCACGGATCAGCATGACTGCGACTGCACCTCCGGTTGCAAGGGAGCCGTCCACGGTCAGATCGGCAAAATCAAGCAGACGGAACGTAATATAAACACCCAGGGCCATAAGCCCCCACACAAGGCCCTGCGCGAAAGCGCCGGGCATTGAGCGGAGCAGGGCCATGGGATCCAGTGACATCAGAATCGCCATAAGAACCCCCAGTCAGTTATTCTGCACCGATGGCAGTATAATCGTCGGGAACTGTGAGATTTAACTTTTCACATATTTCCGCATTGTATTTTTTCGTGACAGTCGGAGCATATCTGATCTCCATCGTGGAGATATCCGCGCCGTTTTCGAGGATGTCGTAGGCCATCTCGCCTGCGGTGTAGCCGATGTCATAGTAGCTGATGGAAAGCGTTGCGGCGCCGCAGCCTCCGCAGATTCCCTCTTCACCTGCGATGATGGGAATACCTGCCGGGAGAGCGACATTGTTGATGGTCTCGGCATTTGCGGCCATCGTATTATCGGTCGGTATGTACATGACATCCACGGCGGTTACCATATTCTGGACGACAGAAGCGATATCGTTGGAATCGGCCGCGGTGAAGACCTCATAGGCAATATTGTCTTCCTCAAGACATTTGATGAACTCGTTCGCCTGGTATTCGGAGTTCGGTTCTGCGGAACAGTAGAGAATACCGACTTTCTTTACATCAGGAAACAGCTCCACAAGCATGTCCTCCTGCTCGCTGATCGGAGCAAGATCGGAAGTTCCCGAAATGTTTCTTCCCGTTGCGCCGGACCAGTCATCCATCTCGAGTGCAGTCGCATAGTCTGTGACGGACGTTCCCAGAACCGGAATTGTGCTGGTTGCCGCCGCAGCGCTCTGAAGGGAGCTGGTAGCGTTTGCCAGAATCAGGCTGTAATTGCTGGAAACGAAATTATTACAAATGGTAGCGCAGTTGGCCGGTTCGCCCTGGGCATTCTGCAGGTCAAATTTCACATTCTCCCCGAGCAGTTCGGTCAAGGCAGCCTGAAAACCTTCGGTAGCTTCGTCGAGGGCGGGATGTTCCAGCTGCTGGCAGATTCCGATGGTGTAGGATGCACCGTCATTTCCGTCCGCGGCAGAGTCGTCTCCCGGGTCACTGTCGTCTGCCGGCGTCTGTCCGTCTGCATCCTCAGTGGAACCTGTGTTGCCGGCGGAACTGTTTCCGGAATCTTTGGAGGTACCGGAGTTGTCCGGCCCCCCGCAGGCGGACATGGAGACTGTCATTGCAGCTGCCATAAGAATCGAAACGATTCTGGTTCTCTTTTTCATAATCAGATACTCCTCCTTTAGCACACTAAAGCTTTAATGTTATCAACAGAAAAGATTATAATAAGAAAAGGAAGATTCGTCAAGCTGTTCCTGCGGGAGGGCAGAGAGAAAATAGAAAAAAACTAAAAAAAAGACTTCAAAAAAGATTTCGGATGTGTTATAATAAAAAAACAGTACATCGGAGCATGGCGTAGTTTGGTAGCGCGCACGGCTGGGGGCCGTGAGGTCGCAGGTTCAAATCCTGTTGCTCCGATTTTTATGTTACAGACGGAGAGGGCGTCCATGCCATAGCGTGGACGCCCTCTTTTTCGTGATTCCTGGCACTGCGCTTTCTGTCATTCCTGTGTGGCTGCCGGCGTATGGGACATCAGAAAATTCAGTGAGCCCACCGGATTACCGGTTCCTTTTTCCAGCAGCGAGATCAGCCCCAGCAGCGTGTCCTCGGTATCCTCAATGGATGACGGGACGAGGGAATTGTCCAGTTTCACCGTAAGTACAATCAGAACGATCTCGGCCAGTGCCGCCGGATAATCAAAATGAATTTCACCGTCCGCGATGCCCTGACAGATGATCTCTGTCAGCGTCGGTTTCAGTTCGGCGATCAGATGGTTCATGTATTTCTGATGCAGTAAAGCCCGCTCCTGAACATTTGACTGCGCCGGTTCCGGCTGCTGGTTTAAGAACAGGGAAGAAGAACTCCTGCACGCCTGGAATATCATAGCCATGCGCGTGAAAGGGGAGATACCGGTCTGTGCGGCCAGTTCCTTGGCGGTTTCAAGAGGTTTTTCGTAGCTGCGCTCTACCAGGGCTTCAAAAATCGCTTCTTTCGAGGGAAAATAGTAATAGATACTTCCCTTTCCGATTCCGGCGGTCTGGGCGATTTCGCTGACAGAAATCGTCTGCAGATTTCTACCCCCGAGCAGCGTTTCAAGTGCATTCAGAATTTTGTCATATTTTACGTTATTCGGCATTTCTGCAGGTCATCCCCTTAAGTAAATTTCATCCGTAAAGACCTTTTTATTATAGCATGAATAATGTATGAGCGGCAATTGGTAAAAACGGACAGAAAATACTTCCGCAAAGCCGCAAATTTTGACCTTCAGAGTGTTGACCAATGGTCGATTAAGTGTTAATGTATAAGAAAACAAGCACTGACCAATGGTCGAAATTAGTTGTAAATGGAGGTTTTATGAAAGGGTTTGTAAAAGCGATGCTGGCCGTGGGAGCAGTTGTGGCCGCGGGGGCCGGGGAGACAATTTATTTCTACCGGCGCACGATGAAACGGAATGAGGCGAAAACGGAGCGCACCATGAAGATGGCGGGAACGGACTGGTCGCAGTATGCCGGTTTTATCGGAGAGAGGAAGAACCGGATGCTTGCGCACCCGCACAGCGACGTCTGGATACAGTCGGAGGACGGGCTGAAGCTGCATGCAACCTGGTTTCCGTGCGGGGATGAGAAAAAGGCAGTCGTGTGCTTCCACGGATATACGAGCCAGGGGATGAGCGATTACATCGCCCTTTCGGAGTATTATCTGAAAAACGGCTTTTCCATGCTTCTGGTGGATGAGCGTGCGCACGGGCAGAGTGAGGGGGAGTATATCGGTTTCGGGTGTCTGGACCGGAGAGACGCGCTCTGCTGGCTGAAATGGGTGACCGGGCGCTGCGGGGAAGAGGTGCAGGTTCTGCTTCACGGAACATCGATGGGAGGGGCTGCCGTGCTGATGGCGAGCGGGCTTTCGCTCCCGCCGCAGGTAAAAGGGATTATTTCGGACTGCGGATTTACATCTCCGAAGGAGGTGTTTACCCATGTGCTGCATTCAATGTACCATCTTCCGGCGTTTCCGGTTATTCCGGCTGCAGATTTTATCAACCGGAAGGCTGCCGGATACGGCATGGACGAATGCAATGCGGCGCGGGAGGTGAGAAAGGCGAAGGTGCCGATCCTGATGATTCACGGGGACGCGGATACATTTGTACCGGCTGAAATGTGTGAGCGGATTTATGCGAACATTGCCTCGCCGAAACAGAAACTGATCGTAAAGGGAGCTGCGCACGCGGAGAGTTATTATAAGGATACTGAAGCGTATGAGCGCGCAATGGATGAATTAATCGGAGGTGTTGTGAAATGATGAAGACGAGAAAAGGATATAAGGTATACCCGCTGACCGTGGCTCAGAAATTCCATTTTTTCTATCTGGATTTCTGCCCGAAAAAACAGGTGCTCAATATCGGCAACAGCCTGGTGATCGAGGTGGAGCTGGATTTTGAGCAGCTGAAAAAGGCCATTTACAAGGCGTACGAGCGATGCGAGTCCATGAGGCTGCGCTTTGCACAGGACAAGGAAGGCAACTGGTATCAGTATGTGGTTGACAGGGAAGAGCGTGATATTGAATTTGTGGATTTCACGGGACAGACGGTGGAGCAGGCAGATGCCGTGATGCAGGGCTGGACGGAAGTTCCGTTTGAGCATCACGATGCGCCGCAGAACCGGATTGTCATGATAAAGCTGCCGGACGGCTACAGCGGAGTCTACATGCTGGTGGATCATCTCACGATGGATGCGCAGTCGATCATCTGTTTTCTGAAAGATGTGATTGAGATCTACTGTAACGCGATGTATGAGGATGTGCCATACCCGAAGGAGATGGCGTCCTATATCACGCAGCTGAAAAAGGATCTGGCATATGAGGCCGGATGCCGCGCGAAAGAGCGCGACGAAGAATTTTTCCGCAAACTGATTGAATCCTCGGAGCCGGTATATAATGGTGTTGACGGCACGAGGCGGCTTGACGAGGCGCGGGAGCGCACCGGAAATCCGGATGTGCGCGCGGCGCTTAACGTGTCGGACTCGGTGGAATCCGCCCTGGATATTTTCCATCTCGAGGCGGAGCCGACGAAACGGCTGATG